>OFFE01000106.1_pt1 | contig 70959 bp, 61 predicted proteins | sample 1521371 | NCBI WGS metagenome assembly OFFE01 (sample SAMEA3504131, study PRJEB24116) | mouse gut metagenome | biome: mouse gut; feature: mouse-associated habitat; material: faeces | place: Denmark | collected 2011 | reverse complement strand
GGTTCAGGCTCTCGCCCATTGACCAATATTCCTCACTGCTGCCTCCCGTAGGAGTCTGGTCCGTGTCTCAGTACCAGTGTGGGGGACCTTCCTCTCAGAACCCCTATCCATCGTGGACTTGGTGAGCCGTTACCTCACCAACTATCTAATGGAACGCATGCCCATCTATCAGCGATAATTCTTTAACAAATATTTCCATGTGGAACCCCTGTTTTATGCGGTATTAGTCCGACTTTCGCCGGGTTATTCCCCTCTGATAGGTAGGTTGCATACGCGTTACTCACCCGTGCGCCGGTCGCCACCAATGTATTGCTACATCGTGCTGCCCCTCGACTTGCATGTGTTAAGCCTGTCGCTAGCGTTCATCCTGAGCCAGGATCAAACTCTTCATAGTATAAAAAATTTTTATTTTTTCCGTCGCTCAGTTTTTATATCCAGGAATTTATTCCAAGGACTCGCACTTGCTGTTTGTTTCAAACCTTTCAATATCTGTAAGAACTCTTTCTTTTTTTATTCTGTCGCCCAACAACCTTTCTTGAGGCGAAAGCGGATGCAAAGATAATGCTTTTGTTTTTTCTTATGCAAATTTTTTACAATATTTTTTTCTGAATTTTTCAACAGAAAACCGTTAATACCATATTATAAAACTATTTGCCGCATCAATTTGCATCAGAACTATTGCTAAAAAAAGGAAATTTATTCCCTCTCCTCCCAAAAGCGGATGCAAAAGTAGAGATTTCATTCATCATATACAAATTTTTGGGGAATATTTTTCTTGAAAATAATTATACTAATACATAAGTCATTAATAATCATATAATTAAAGCAATGAAAAACATTTTCTCGGATTTTATCATATACACATATTTCACAACAATCTAATTAAATCGGATACTTTAAACCCCACTTCATTATTGCTATCAGTATTAAACCTAACATTTCCACACTTTGCACGAACAAAATAAATAACAGGCTAACCCGTAAATAGCGGTAACGATACTTTAACCCTTTAAAAGGTACCAAAGCAATCAACAACCCCAACAAAAAACCAACAATGGTCAAATCAATAAAATTTACCTGAGCTATCATTTTCAATGACTGTTCAAAAGTCGGAGCTACTAAGAGTAAGCATGAATACAGCAAAGTATTGAATAACATTTGCAACACAATTACTACAGCAACCCGTCGGTTGCTAAAACGAAATGACCTACCTGACTGATTCATAATATTATTCATTTAAATTAATTTCTATTCCAGATTCTAACTTGTAAATAACCTAATCCAAATATACCCCAAAGGGCTATGATAATCATAATCCCACTTCTATCCATCCGAAGAGTTTCATCGGTTACAAAACACACTGAATTACCAGGACTATCCGAGGCATAATAAACAGTAAATCCATTCTCTTCATTAATTTGTTTTATAAGATTTTCTATTTCACCAGAATCATAATGATTCTTATTCCGATAAAACCTACTCCCCACATACTCTTTTCCCCCAACATAGTACATATATTTCACTTGCAACGACTTTTTGTCCACAACATTAAATTGCACGATCTTACCTATCACTCTTTCCCCACTGTTCTTTAAAGCATAAAACTCATACTCTGCAACAAAAATCCAAATACCCCAGGCAGTTAAAATAAGTAATGATACAAAAAATTCATTACAATACAATAAACCACTATACTTTCCCAAAATTGATTGTTTCTTAAAATTATATACTCCTCAAATTATTTTTGAGGCTCTCCTAAATCCAATAACTGATCAATCCCATAATGTATTCCTTTATTAACACCATAACCTATTATATAATCCATAACTTTACCATAACCACTATTCACATTAATAAAACCAGGCAATGTTATAACATCTACGATTTCTCTCATATCAGAATAAGTGAGATTCTCAGGTAATTTACTTTTTTCCCTCCAAATACCTTTATCAAACGAAAAATGATATGCATGATATTCATCTCTTACCCTCATATACTCCTCAATCGGAATATTACAAATTCCATTTCCAGCATCCAAACCATTGTATTTAAAATCCAAATACATATATGCAAAACTTTCTGCCACTGAAGCCGGAAATTCAGAAGCAACATGCACAATTCCATCTACAGTTGATTCTACACACTCAACACCCCAATCCCATACATTAGTACAAAAATTTCCAAAACTATCTCCCGAAGTAGAAGTTGTAGCTGAGGTTGCAGAGATAACAGGTATTGTTGTCGACATAAGTGTCGAAGAAGTTGGTACAGGTGGTACAAATGCAGTCAGGACAGCCGTCGAAGTCTCCACAGGAGAAGCAGTTGTAGTCGGTACAGGAATGGAAGTCACCACAGAAGACGCAGTCGGCGTTGGGACAAAGGCAGTGGTAGTCGGCAAAAACGTACTTTCCGGCGTCGCACAAGGAACAACGGTTGATGCAACAACAGTCGACACGGGAATCATTTCAGGGTAATCGGGAGAAGTAACCGGAATAGCGGTTCCACCTAAAATACCTCTTTGATGCTCGGCATCTAATTCCGGCAATAAAGCCGCCATCTGTGCCAGATTGTTTTTCATTCTCTTTTTCATGACTTAATGGTTTAGTAGTTTAATAATTATAAGCATATCCGTACGATTATTTGCAAATATTAAAAAATATTTTTAGTTTTACAACTAAATTAGCCATTTTTCGAAAATAATGTTAAAAAAGTAATTTTGTATACAAGTTTAGTGTAAACTTGTATACAGTTACTCAAATTTAAATATCGTGGGAAGCGGAGTTACTGAAATTGTATATAAATCAAGAAGGCTATTCATCAATCATTTATAAAATACAGAACAAGACTTTTAACGGAAAAATTACAGATTATCTTTTAAGACCGTTCAATCCGTCAAAACCTTTCAGAATAAGATGTTCAGTTACTTTCAATAATTTGAGTAGTACTACACATATACGGATTTTGTTATCGTAAACAATAGTGTTAGTCTTACCGGCTGCAAGGTAAATAATACACCATCAACTTGGTTAGAAACAAAATCTTATTGGTTTTCAGGAGATGGTTTGGATGAATTTCACTATGGGAACACCGGAAGAGATTCGCTCCAATCTATATTTTTTCCATCCCCCAAGATTTGTATCCGGTCCACGGAAAACAGAGAAGCTTTTAGCCAATCGTCTTCTCCTACCGCATAAATTTCTATCCTGAAAAGACAAGCCCCTTGGGCCGGAAGCTTTAGCACACACCTATTCCATTCGTCTTTTTTATGGATCTGCACAGAATCCTGATAAAGACATTCCTCTTTTTCATTTAATGCAACCACCTTCAACCATCCCCGATTCACATTCAAACATTTAGAATTTAACGTAAACTCTAACTGTTGATAATTCCCCGGAATAAACAATTGCTGGGACAAACGAGCACTAAAACGATAATAAGAACGACTAGCCGGAAACATTTCTATCGACCGGAAAATCAAAGGATATTTTCCCTGAACAAACTCCGTTGAATCCACAGAGCAAGCACTCCCACCATTCCCCGCCATAAAAGGAGTTATATTCCACCGACCATCCTCATTTAAACACTGACGAAATTCCAAATCGTAAACATCATTGCAATTTTCATATAACCATAAGCAAACTTTATTTGGTATAATCCGACTTATACGATTATATCAATAAAAATAATTCAGCCTTAATATTTTTACTAATCCTATATGTATTACCCCATACGTTTAAGTTTCTTTCACCGACCTGAAGATTTCAATACGCCTTTTCCCCTACTAAAATTAATCACATGTCGCTTGTCCATCCGAATCTTCAAAAGCACGAAACAACTCCCGATATACTTTGGGATACTCTGACTGCATTTCGAAAAAAACTGCGGGAATTCCTCCTTCTAAAGGATGCAATGAGTTGAAATAAAAATACCAGAAAGAATATATCTTCTCCGGAGAGTACTGCGAAAGCAAACTCAACAATAGTTGAGGCTTTTCCATTGTTTTCTTTTGAACAGTTTCCTGCAAAGCTGAAATGGCATCAGCCACCCATTTTCCACCAATAGACAACTTGATTAATTTAGTATAATAAAGAGTATCCGGCAATTTATCCAATCGGGCTAATCCTTTATACACATGCTCTTCTCCAGCAGTATACATCGGATCTTTTTTTGAATATTTAGGATTATATCCATAAGTTTTCCGAAAATCTTCAAAATTATCCGGAAAATACTCCAAAAACTCCTGTTGTTTTCGAACGGATTCCGGGTCCTTGATCAAAACACGGTACAATGAATCCAATTTCTGGTCATATGGCCGTAAAAAACGTTGAGCATACCCTTCACCCCAAAACATCAGCCCTATTAAACCAACAATTATTTTTTTCATAGTTTAATCATTATTAATAATTATTCTAATTCCGTCTCCTCCGCGTTTTTTCAAATAAGAATTTAATTCATTGTAAGCATCAACACTATTTCCTACCCAATTATCAGAATAATTTTCCCCAGGCAATAGACATCCTTTAGTATGCGAAGGTTTATTTCCCGTATGAATTAAAATAGAAGACCTCCCAGGAACATCCTCTAATTTGTAGTTGTCCTTATATTTCGCAGAACTATATGGAATAACTTCATATTCACCCGGATAAATCGCTCTATTCGAACCTTCTAACATAGACTCAGAAAAATTCCAAGCAGGTTCCATAAAATATCCTGTAACCAATTCTACACAATTATCTGAAGAACTAGCATAAAATCTACTTATAGTAGAACTATCCGAATACTGAAATCTTTCTGAATAAATTGTTACCCCCAAATAATTATTAGCCAAACCTAATTGATCCATCAGGTTTTCCCAATAAGCCGCAAATATTCCCCCAGAGCCCTGCCCTAACACAGTTGTCGCCGTTTCAGGTGTCGAAGTCTCCACCGGAGGAGCAGTTGTTGTCGATACAGGAATGGAAGTCACCACAGAAGACGTAGTCGGCAAAAACGTACTTTCCGGCGTCGCACAAGGAACAACGGTTGATGCAACAACAGTCGACACGGGAATCATTTCAGGGTAATCGGGAGAAGTAACCGGAATAGCGGTTCCACCTAAAATACCTCTTTGATGCTCGGCATCTAATTCCGGCAATAAAGCCGCCATCTGTGCCAGATTGTTTTTCGTTCTCTTTTTCATAATTTAATGGTTTAGTAGTTTAACAATCGCAAAAATATCTTTATGATTATTTGCAAATATTAAAAAATATTTTTTAATTTTACAACTAAACCAGTATTTATTTGAGAATGATGTTAAAAAAATTTCCACACGAATATCAAATGGATGCCAAAGATTGCGGACCCGCATGTCTGAAAATCATTGCAAAATATTACGGTAAATATTATTCCTTACAACATTTACGGGACAAGTGCGGAATTACACGGACCGGGGTTTCATTTTTAGACATCAGCTATGCGGCACAACAAATCGGTTTGCGTACCATGTCAGTCAAAGCCACATTGAACGATTTACTGAACATTGTGGTCCTTCCCTGCATCATTCATTGGGATGATAACCATTTCATCGTAATATATAAAGTCGGTCCCCATAAAATATATGTTTCCGATCCCGCCAAAGGACTTTTATCCTATTCACACGAAGAATTTACCCGAAAATGGTACAAACCGGATGAACAAGCAGGAGTGATTCTGGCATTGGAACCGACAGCCAATTTCATGCAAATGGAAATGCATGAAAAAAAAGAACGGCAAAAAACTTTTGAAAACCTGTTGGGCTACTTTACCCCTTACAAACATGCTTTCGGCATTCTGTTTGCCATCATGCTGATTGCCACTTTGCTGCAAGCATTACTCCCTTTTATCTCCAAGGCTGTTATCGATACGGGTATTCAGACCCGGGATATTACGTTCATTTATATGGTATTAGCCGGGAATGCCATTCTTTTGCTCAGTATCACACTCTCGAATATCCTGCGGGAATGGGTGCTCCTGCACGTCACAGCACGGGTAAACATCTCCCTGCTTTCCGACTACTTGATTAAACTCATGAAATTGCCCGTAGCGTTTTTTGAAAATAAATTAGTCGGGGATATTCTCCAAAGGGCCGGGGACCATGAACGCATACGGAGTTTCATCATGAACCATTCTTTAGGTATGGTATTTTCCATGGTTACTTTTGTCATATTCAGCATCATCCTGCTGATATACCATAAAACCATTTTCTTTATCTTTATTGCCGGCAGCCTGTTATATGCCGGCTGGATACTGGTATTTCTGAACATCCGGAAGAAAATCGACTGGGAAAACTTCGAATTGTCCTCCAAAAACCAAAGCCACTGGGTTGAAACCATCGAAAGCATCCAGGAAATCAAAATCAATAACTACGAAGACCGGAAACGCTGGAAATGGGAATCCCTGCAAGCCAGACTGTACCGCGTCAATCAAAAAGTACTGAAAGTCAATGCCGCACAATCGCTTGGAGCCCAATTCATCAACAGCATGCAAAACATGTTAGTGACGTTCTACTGCGCCATTGCGGTTATCAACGGGGATATCACCTTCGGCGTAATGGTGTCGGTACAATTCATCATCGGCATGCTCAACGGTCCCGTCAGTCAGTTTATCGGTTTTATTCAAGCTGCCCAATATGCCAAAATCAGTTTTCTGCGCATCAACGAAATCCACCAGATTGACGATGAAGAAGACGGGAATGCCTCCAATAACATTGTCCTGCCCCTAAACAAAAGCCTGATTGTACATAACCTTTCTTTCCAATATGCCCAGCATGCACCATTTGTCCTCAAAAACATCAATCTGATTATTCCGGAAGGAAAAGTAACTGCCATTGTGGGAGACAGCGGTAGTGGCAAATCCACCTTACTGAAACTATTGCTGCGGCTCTACAAACCTACTTACGGAGAAATCCTCATCGGAGGCATGAACGTCAACACCATCAGCCTGCGTCAATGGCGGGAGCGATGCGGCTGTGTCATGCAGGAAGGCAAATTATTCAATGACACTATCTTGAATAACATCGTACTCAGTGAAGAAGAAGTCGATTATCCGGCCTTAAAACAGGCTGTCGAAATTGCTCACATCGCCCGGGAAATCGAACAAATGCCCCAAGGTTACCAAACGATGATTGGTGAAATGGGACGCGGTCTCAGCGGGGGACAACGTCAACGTCTCCTCATCGCAAGGGCTTTATATAAACAACCGGATTATCTTTTTTTGGACGAAGCCACCAACTCTTTAGATACAGTGAACGAACAAAAAATCGTCCAGGCTCTTGACGCCGCCTTTACGAACCGGACAGCCGTCATCGTAGCACACCGGCTCAGTACCATCCGCAAAGCCGATCAAATCATTGTACTCAAAAACGGCATGATTGTAGAAATCGGAAATCATGAATCCCTGATGCAACACAAACAATATTACCACACCCTCATACAAAGCCAGTACCAACAGAACGAACCAATCTCTATGCAATGAAAAAAGAACCGCCAGTCTACAGAAACGAAGAAATCTGCGATATCATAAACCGCATGCCCACCCGTTTGGGGAAATGGGTGGCTATTGCCGTTGTCATTTTCACCCTACTACTGCTTACATTCGGATGGGCCATCAAATACCCGGATGTAGTCAGCGGACAAATCACAATCAATTCCAGCACTGCTCCCATAAAATTAGTGGCTGGCAGTTCGGGTAAAATCAAACTCAGCCACATCCGGCCCCAGGACACGGTCTGCGAAAACAGCTATCTCGCCATCATTCAAAATCCTGCAAATACGGAAGATGTACAAAAAATCAACAGCCTTCTCTCGCAAATTGCTTCCAAGCGCGCTAACCCGCAACTCTGGATTGACACTTTTCCGGAAAATGTTTCCCTCGGCGAACTCAATCTCAAATATTTTTCCTTTCTCACTGCTGCCAAAAATATCAGAAACTATGAACAAGAAAATACCTATGAACAACAAATCAAAAATCTCAAAGAATACATCAACTGGCAAAATATCCTCATCCGGCAAATCAATTCCGATACACTGACGACGCGTGAAAAATTAGACATGCTTGATAAATGGCTGAAAAGAAAAAACACTCTTTACCAGAAAGACATGATCACTGAAAAAGAGTATGACGACTTAAAAACCGAATACCTGAATACCTGTTCAGAACATCAACAACTCCAAAAATCCATCACCACCATCCATATTCAGATAGCCGAAGCAGAAGGAAAACTCAACCTACTGAAAACAGAAAAAGCAGAGAAAGAGCAGCAAATGTCTTTGGAACTCATTTCTTCCTACAACGACTTGTTAGACAACATTAAAAGCTGGGAACAAAAATACGTACTCAAAGCCCCGATGAACGGACGTGTAGAATTTCTGAAATTCCTGACTGATAATCAATTCATCCAGGCTGGCGAAGAAATATTCAGCATCGTCCCCGAAAAAAACACCATTCTGGGACAAATGCTGTTACCGGCAAGCGGAGCTGGCAAAGTAGAAAAAGCCAGTCCCGTCATCATTAAACTAGATAATTACCCCTATATGGAATACGGTTCCGTCGACGGTCTCGTTAATTCTATCTCACTGGTTACCAAAGCAGAACAAATAGCTAATACGCATGTTGAAACCTACCTGATTACCATCAAACTGCCTCGGGGGCTTACCACTAATTATGGTAAAAAACTGGATTTCAGATACGAAATCAAAGGTAGTGCAGAAATTATAGTCAATGACCGCCGGCTGATTGAACGATTGTTTGACAATCTGAAATACCGGATTAACTAATCCTAATCTCCCGACTCCGAAAAATCTTCATAAGCTTACCGGCTGCCTGCTTTGCAGCCTCTCAACATATCCTTATGCAGTTACTCAAATTTTATTGTGTAAATACAACAACACTTTTGGTAATTTAAAGAATAAACTTCATCTTTGTTAGGCATACTAAAAATTAAGAAAACGACAAATTATGGCACAAACTCCTTCTATCCCGAAAGGAACAAGAGATTACTCACCAGAAATCATGGTGAAACGCAACTACATATTTGACACGATAAAAAATGTTTTCAGGTTATACGGCTATATGCCTTTAGAAACGCCGGCAATGGAAAATTTATCCACACTCATGGGAAAATACGGAGATGAAGGCGATAAGCTGCTATTCAAAATTCTGAATTCCGGAGATTTTATCGGCAACGTACCGGAAAGCGAATTACTCGAAAAAAACAGCCTAAAACTAACGAATAAAATTTCGGAAAAAGGACTGCGGTACGACCTGACCGTACCATTTGCCCGTTTTGTGGTACAACATCAAAACGAACTGACTTTTCCGTTCAAGCGTTACCAGATTCAGCCAGTATGGCGCGCAGACCGACCGCAAAAAGGACGCTACCGGGAATTTTATCAATGCGACGCAGACGTTGTCGGCAGTGATTCTCTATTACACGAAGTTGAGCTAATACAAATCGTTGATGAAGTATATCAACGTTTAAATATCAATGTCCGCCTGTTGGTCAACAACCGTAAAATTCTGGCAGGCATCGCTGAAACCATCGGCTATCCGGAACAACTGACAGACATCACCGTTGCCATCGACAAGATGGACAAAATCGGCTTGGACAATGTCAATGCAGAATTGCGGGAAAAAGGCATCCGCGAAGAAGCCATAAACAACCTCCAACCGATCCTGAATCTACAAGGGAATAACCATGAAAAACTGGAAAAGCTGCAGGACATATTAAAGGACAGCTCCATCGGACTGAAAGGAATAGAAGAATTGACAACAATATTCAATTACCTCCAGGACCTGGATATAAAAACAGAAATCAAATTAGACCTGACTTTGGCCCGCGGGTTAAGTTACTACACCGGAGCCATTTTTGAAGTAAAAGCCTTGGACGTTGAAATAGGCAGTATTACCGGTGGCGGGCGATATGACGATTTGACCGGAATCTTCGGTTTAAAGAATATATCCGGAGTAGGCATTTCTTTTGGAGCCGACCGTATCTTTGATGTTATGACCCAATTAGACCTATTCCCGAAAGACAACACGACCACAACGCAAATTCTGTTTGTAAATTTCGGCAGTAAAGAAGAAAGATTTTGCCTGCCTTTACTGAAACAATTACGTGCAAACGGCATCAACGCAGAAATCTATCCGGAAGCGACCAAAATGAAAAAACAAATGACTTATGCAGACAAAAAAGGCATTCCTTTTGTTGCCCTCGTCGGAGAAAATGAAATGCAGGAAGGAGTTATATCATTGAAAAACATGTTGACCGGTGAACAAACTAATATTAACCTGAAAGAAGTTATTCACCGGCTGCAAGTTTAAAATTAAATATTAAATTCGGAAGATTATCCTAAATAATAAAGCCGAAATTTATGCGAATATATAGAAAGGAACATCGTCCATTGAAAAGCCATGGGTATGATTCCAGATTTCCCTGACAATAAATATGAAATAACACCAAGGTTTTCTGATATATTAAAATCATATGTAAGAAATAGATTGGTAATTACACATTTCTAATTAATCATTATAATTCAATCATTATGGTACATTATATTTCCCCGGCCTCTCTGACATTTGAGGTTATAGACAATATATTAAAGAAGGACTGTAAATTAGCTCTTTCCGAAGAAAGCAAAAAAAGAATCAATGACTGTAAAGCCTATCTGGACCACAAAATAGAAACCTCTGCCAAACCGTTATATGGCATCACGACAGGTTTTGGGTCTTTGTGTAAAATCAGCATCTCAAAAGAAGATTTAAGCCAATTGCAGGCAAATCTGGTAATGTCCCATGCCTGTAGCGTAGGAACTCCTATTCACACGGACATCGTCCGTCTGATGCTATTACTAAAAGCCCACGCACTTTCTTTAGGAAAATCAGGTGTACAGTTGGCAACTGTGGAACGCATCATAGACATGTTCAACCACAATGTTTTACCCGTAGTACGCGAACTTGGTTCACTTGGAGCTTCCGGAGATCTTGCCCCCTTAGCCAATCTCTTCTTACCTTTAATCGGCGAAGGAGAAGTATGGTACAAAGGCAAAATTTGCGATGCCAAAGAAATCAATGCCAAATTCGGATGGGCCCCCATAGCATTGGGAGCCAAAGAAGGACTTGCTCTGTTAAACGGTACGCAATTTATGAGTTCACATGCTGTATATGCCCTGTTAAAAGCATTTAAAATTGTGAAGTATGCCGACATTATCGGAGCTCTTTCCCTGGAAGCCTATGATGGCCGCATTGACCCTTTCCTGCCTCAGATTCAGGAAGCACGCCCACATCCCGGTCAAATAGAAACAGCACACAACATCCGGACTTTGCTGGAAGGCTCTGAATTCCAGCAAAAGGAAAAAGTCAGAGTCCAAGACCCCTATTCTTTCCGTTGCATACCTCAAGTACATGGAGCCAGCAAGGACAGCATCATGTATGTTGCCTCCGTTGTTGCCCGTGAAATCAACTCCGTAACCGACAATCCGACCATATTCATGGAAGACGACCTGATTATTTCCGGAGGTAATTTTCATGGACAGCCCTTGGCTTTGGTAATGGACTTTCTAAGCATTGCCTTGGCTGAATTAGGCAGTATATCTGAACGGCGGACTTATCGTCTGATTTCCGGAGACCGGGGAAATATTCCGGAATTTCTGGTTGCCAATCCCGGCTTAAACTCCGGTTTTATGATTCCTCAATATGCTGCAGCGGCAATTGTCAGCCAGAATAAACAACTCTGTACCCCCTGCTCGGTAGACTCCATCCCTTCCTCCAACGAACAGGAAGATCACGTCAGTATGGGAGGTAATGCTGCCACTAAAACAGTAAAAGTAACAGAAAATGTAGAAAGAATTCTAGCCATTGAATTGATGAATGCTGCACAGGCAATAGATATGCAAAGACCTGTAAAAACTTCACCTTATCTGGAAAATTTTCTGAAAGAATTCCGGAAAATCGTACCTTTTAACAGTCAAGATAGGGTAATGTACAAGGATATCGACGCAGCAACCAACTTCTTGCGTTTCGGAGATTTTGAATAAATCCGTCTGCATAAGCCATATATTGTTCCGGGAACGCCAATATTCGTGATTTACACTTGTTTATCACGAATATTTTTTTTACTCTCATTCCAAAATTTCTTTCCATTCCTTTTTTTCTCATAATTTATTTTTAAATTTATGGAATTTATTACAAAGCAGTATCTATCATACGAAGAAAATTCGTATAAATAGTTTTTAAATAAAAGGTTATGAAATTTTATGTGATTTTTTTCGGCTTATTTCTAGCCACTTCTTTGTGTCAAGCTCAGAACACTACTAAAGATACATTACTCCAGCATTATTACCAATACCCCCAGGAAGCTCTGGAGACCGCTGCAGCCATGTATGAAACAGCCCAATCGGAACACAATACCCCTTTACTCATCAAATCCCTGATTCTCAAAACAACTTTCAGTCTGCAAATCAACCAAGAAGACTATCCGCAAATACTGAAAGAATTGGAAGCATACACCCAACAGGAAAAAGACATTCCGGCTAAATGTATCCTGCATTCTTATTTGGGTGAATTGTATTTAAAATATTACCATCAACACCAATATAATATCAGAGAGCGCAAAGCACTTCAAGGAGAAATTCCGGAACACATCACAGAATGGAGCAGTAATCTTTTTCAGGAAAAAATACTGAATCATTTCTCCGCCTCCCTTCTGCCGCAAAAAATTTTACAACAAACACCTGTCAATACCTATCAGGCAATCCTCATCCATGGTGATGCATCCGATAGTCTACGTCCCACGCTATATGATTTTCTCTCTCACCGGGCAATAAAATGCCTTAATGACAACCGTTATGATTTTCCTGCTCCCTACCCCAACGAAAACGCAAATGTATTGGGAGATTTACAGGATTTTCTCCAAATACCTGTATCCCCCTCTTCTTTAGATGCCCAAAGCCATATCCTAAAATTTTGGCAGGAATTACTCCGATTCAGATGTAAAGCACAACAAGAAAATGCTCTGCTCATGGCAGACCTCGAACGGCTAAATTATAGCTATACCATATCCGACCGCATAGACAAAGATTCCCTATATTTACAAACCTTGGCTAACATGCGGAAAAAATACGCCAACACCCCCTTAGTCGTAGAGGTCATTGCCAAGAAAGCCTATTTTTTACTTTACGGACTCGTAAAAACAGACCTCCGATATTTCCAGCACTTATCTAAAGATATTTCCGGAAATAATCGGGAAAAAGCCCTGCTCCTTTGCCAATCAGGTATAAAACAATTCCCGGAATACAACCGGACTAACCAATTACGTAATCTGTTACGTTACATTCAAGCCCCAGAACTGCAGATAGAATCCCCACAACAATTGTATCCCGGGGAAAAATTACCTATAAAAATCAGTTTCCGTGCTTTATCTCACATAAACATTCAGTTGAAAAAAATTCACATAAGGTCGGAAATATATTGGAATAATAAAAACAAATCATTACCCGCAACTCAGATATATGCCACTTCATACCGTCTGCCCTACAATTTACAACAACAGGACACCACGATTTACTTATCCGTTCCGAAAGCCGGACTTTACGAGATAACTCTGAAAATTCCGGACATAAAAGATTCCATCACGCAAAGTTTCATTTGCAGCCAATTATTTTGCGCTTCACAAAACAGACAGCAACAACGAAACTTTCAAGTAAATGATTGGAAAAGCGGTCTACCTGTCAAAAACGCCAAAATATTAATATACAAAGAACTATCTCCCAAACCTATACTTATAGATTCAGTATTCACCAACGCAAAAGGATGGGCCACCTATCACAACAAAAAAAACTACCTGTGGTTTCAGGTAATTAACCCAACAAATCCCAATGGCTGCATCTCATACACATTTATGCCCTATACACCGGAAAAGGAAAGGGACCAAACGTCCCTCATCACAGACCGTTCCATATACAAACCCGGTCAAATCGTATATTTTCAAGGCATCACCTGGAGAGCTACCACTGACACTCTTTATCCGCTAACTAAAAAGAATATCAGTATTCAATTACGCGACGGAAAAGGCAAAATAATTTCCGAATTAAAAGCCATTACCAACTCTTTCGGTTCATTTACAGGCAATTTCATCCTTCCGGAACAATTATTAAACGGGACATACAGCCTGACCAGCAACTTAGGCGGAACAAGTCTCTTTCACGTGGAAGAATACAAACGCCCTGAATTTGATATTACATTCCAAGAATCTCAGCAAATCTATTATATCGGTGACACCATCCGCATTACCGGTCAAGTGAAAAGTTTTTCGGGTATTTCCCTCGCCGGTCAGGAAATACAATACGACATTTCTTCTTTCTTTTGGGGAAGATATGCAACAAACGGAAATGCCTTCCAAGGGGTTACCACCACCGACCAACAAGGAAATTTTTCTATTACATTCAAAGCGCAACCGCAAATTGTAATGACAGGATACAACCTACCCTTATATTACAGCATCAATGCCAAAGTCACCGATTCCAAAGGCGAAACACAAGAAAGTAAATTTCAAGTAACGGCTTTTCCTGGTGTTGCAACGCCCGTGTTATCTATTCCGCAACAAGTCAACAAAGCGGATTCCACTCCTTTCATCATTCAATTGGAACATTTCCCACCCCAGGCACAAATGCAAACCGTTCAATACTCCATTTATCAGTTAAAAACGCCCGCAACTATGCTTACCGGTCTGCATATGCAGGACACTGTCAAGAACCGGATTGTTTTACAAGGGACACTCCGGATAACTCAAAAAGACACCTTGTTCCCGGATCTGTCAACAGAACCCTCCGGAGCCTATCTTTTCAGCCTAAAATATGGAAAAACCGAAACCAAAGAAATCTTTTACCTCTATTCAGTACAAGATCAAAAACCACCGATTCCTACCTATTTCTGGACTGTCAAAGAAAAAACGACCTGTTTCCCGGGAGATACCGCCCGTATCCGGTTCGGCACATCAGCACAAAACGCATATATACTATATGAAATATATAATGAAAAAAAAATAATCCGGCGAAAATACACTAATTTGTCCGATGAAATTATGAACATTGATATTCCTTATTTGGCAGAATATGGCAAAAACATCTGGCTAACCATTTTTTACGTAAAGGACAAAAAAGATTTTCAGGAAACTATCCAAATTAATCAACAGGAAAACAACCGACACCTGACTTTTCAAACCTTGACTTTCCGGGATCACCTCGTACCCGGTCAACAAGAAGAATGGAATATCCGAATCCTTAATGAACAAGGGAAAAACGTCCCTACTCAAGCCCTGGCTTTCATGTACGATGCCTCTCTTGACAAACTGAACCGGCATACCATAAACTTTCATCCGGCCTACTTATACCCGGGGTATAGCTACACGTGGAATATTCCATACCAATATCAACAACCCGACAATAAAAAATTATATTACACTATTTCTGGTTTGCAGGAATATCCCGATTTTCAATTTGATAAGCTAAATACATTCCAATATTTGTATCCCCGTTTCACAACAACTAAAAGCGTTGCCATGGAGTTTGCAGATTTTGATGATGAAAAAGAAGCAGGCATTCCACACATCACGGGGGCAAAAAAAATGACAATGAATGCATTGGGCCGGGGACAAGAAGTAGCTCCCGATGCCTCCTCACAAGATGATGAAGCAGGAGAAGATCACTCACTGAGTAACAAAATTACTTACAGGAGTGACTTTCAAGAAACTGCCTTTTTTTATCCGCAACTTCAGACCGATTCCACAGGCGAGCTGAATATCCGCTTCAAAGTACCCCAATCACTTACCAAGTGGAAACTAAACATCTTGGCCTACACACGGCAACTGGCATACGGAACCTTGACACGCTACATCACCACTTCTAAGCCTCTGATAGTCCGTCCCAATCTACCCCGCTTCTTCAGAAGCGGCGACCAAACAATTCTAAAAGTTACGGTCAGCAACCTTTCCGACAGCCTGCAACAAGGAACGGCAGGCGTGGAATTGTTCGTGCCCGGCTCTCAAGAAATACTTCAAAAACAAACCACCGGTTTCCGCATCAATGGCAAAGAAAATCAAACCCTGGACTTCGCCTTGAAAATTCCGGAAAATACAGACCTAATAGGTTGCCGGATTTTCGCCGGCAATAAGACATTTAATGACGGCGAACAACATCTGCTCCCAGTGCTGCCCAACGAAGTACTACTGACTTCAACGTGCCCCATTTATGCCACACAAACTGGAACGCATACCTACACATTAAATCCATCCTCTTCCTCCCGGAAAAATTACAGACTCACACTGGAATTATCAGCCAACCCGATATGGTATGCCGTACTGGCCCTGCCTGCTCTGACCGAACCCCGCCAGGAAAATGCTACCGACATCGGTGCTTCATTCTATGTGAACACTATTGCCAACAAAATCATTCGCTCTAATCCGGCTATAGCCGCAGCTATACGCCAATGGAAAAACACCCCCGGTACACCAGCCTTGCTTTCCCGGCTGGAACAGAATGCTGAACTGAAATCCATTTTACTGGAAGCGTCTCCCTGGATGCTGGAAGCAGAAAATGAAACGGAACAGATGCAAAAACTGGTTGAATTATTCGACGAAAACCGTCTACACCATCTGCAAGAACAAGCCGTGAACCAACTAAAAAAACTACAAAATCCGGACGGAGGATGGAGTTGGTTCAAAGGTATGCATTCCAGCCAATTCATGACAACCAACATACTGACTATCCTGGAACGCAGCATTACAGTAGGCGATTTTCAAGCAAATGAGGCCATCAAACAGATGCAAATCAAGGCACTCCGCTATCTGGATAAGGAAATCAGTACCGACTTTAAAAACAATAACATCAGTTACAATCAGTTGTTGTATCTTTACACCCGGAGTTTTTACCGGGATATACCATTAGGAGACGCCCTGGAGGCCCACAAATATTACATAAACCTAACCCGGAAAAAATGGGCGGCATTCTCACTCTATGAAAAAGCCATATCTGCGATTGCCCTGAACAATTACGGATTCAAGGAAGAAGCACGAAATATACTGAAATCTTTGCGTCAATATGCTGTTACCACACCGGAAGATGGTATGTACTGGCCCAATAACCGCAATCAGTATTACCGAAACTCGGCTGTTCAAATACATACTGCCATCATGGAAGCTTTCATTCTAACCGAAGGCAATAGTGCAGATGTAAACCTGATGAAGCAATGGTTACTCCGGCAAAAACAAGTACAAAACTGGGGTAGCGTGCCTTCCACAATAGATGCTATCTATACCTTACTGCTGACAGGCAATGACTTGCTTACTACAAAAGAAAACTTAGCCGTCAGGTTGGGTAGCCAAAAGCTATCTATTTCCGGCGAAACCGATCCTATCGGATACCTGAAAAGATCTTATTCATCTGGGGATATCCGACCAGACATGCTCACCGTAAAAATGACAAAACAAACAGACGCTCCGAGCTGGGGCGGGCTGTATCTGCAATATTTCGAAAAACTGGACCAAATAAAAAAACAAAAAACAGAAGTGAGCGTAGATAAAAAGCTATACATCGAAAAAATCAATGCACGGGGGAAGGCCGAATTGTATCCTTTGGACAAACATCCCTTGAAAGTAGGTGACAAAATAATCGTTCGCCTAACTCTCACTTTAAACAGGGATATGGAATTCCTGCACCTCAAAGACCTGCGAGCCGCCTGTTTTGAACCTCTCGAATCCCTATCCGGTAATCAATGGAAATTTGGAACAGTATATTACCAAGAAATTAAAAATGCGGCAACAAATTTCTTTTTCAATGCTCTGAGCAGAGGAACCTATGTTCTTGAATATCCCGTCTGGATCAATCAAGCCGGTACCTACCAAGACGGCATGGCCACTTTTCAAAGCATTTATGCCCCGGAATACAATGCTTTCAGCAATACAGAAAAAATTGTAGTAAATCCTTAACAAAGAAAGTGTGTCAAAATCTGCTTCAAAATTTTGACACACTTTCCTCCTAATCTTCAATCACTAAGCGAAAACCAGACCCGTGTACATTTTCAATTTTAATTTTATCATCATCTTTAAAATATTTCCGTAATTTAGTAACATATACATCCATACTACGGGCAGTAAAATAATCATTGGTACCCCAAATCTCCATCAAAGCTTTATCCCGGGGCAATAATCCGTCACGATGATTATACAACAATTCCAGCAACCAGGCTTCTTTGGGAGTCAGTTTTATCTGCTCTTCATTTTTAGAAATAGTACGCAACTCCGTATTAAAAACATACTCTCCGATATTAATGAATTTAGGTTTAATTTCAACCTCCTCATGTTTACTACGACTCAATATTGCTTTAATCTTTAAAATTAACACTTCTGAATCAAAAGGCTTTACAATGTAATCATCTGCCCCAATCTCATAACCTTGCTTCATATCCTCCTTCATACTCTTAGCCGTAATATACACAAACGGAACGGTAGTATCTATTTCCCGGATTTTCTTTCCCAAAGTAAAACCATCCATTTCAGGCATCATGACATCCAGCAAACAGATATCAAATTTATCCTTCCGAAAAACTTCCAACCCATCGTTCCCGTTTACACACAAAGTCACATCATAATCAGATAATTCCAGATAAGACTTCAGGACTGAACCAAAACAAGGATCATCTTCAACTAACAATATTTTCTGTGTCATATTTATTGATTTTTATTTCATTCTTTTTTTAACTCTATTTCAACCAAAGTTCCTTTATTTTTCCTCGATGTCAGGCGAACCACCCCGTTATGTAATTCCACAATAGACCGCACATAACTCAGTCCCAATCCGAATCCTTTCACATTGTGAACATTGCCGTTTGGTACCCGGTAAAATCTTTTGAATACTTTCTTTTGGTTGTCTTTCGATATGCCTATCCCATGATCCCGGACCCCAATCACATAAGCATCCGTTTTCTCCTGAGTATATATCTGTATTTCAGGAGGTCCACCGGAATATTTTATAGCGTTATCTATCAAATTACAAACGGCATTCATCAAATGTACCTCATCCACCGATAATACGAAATCACTCGCTTCCAGTTTACATTCCAAAGTACCTCCGGCCTCCTGAACCAACAAAAAGAAATGCTCAACTGCTTCACGTACCAATTCGTTAACCTCCACCTTTACTTTATTTAACTGCAATTCCCGACGATCAAGTTTAGCTTGCTGCAATATGCGTTCCACATACTTATTCATTCGATTATTTTCACTCCTGATCATGGCATTAAACTTCAAAATCTGTTCCCTGTCGTCCAATACTTTTTCTTTCGTAAGAGCAGATGTTGCCAGAGATATGGTAGCCAATGGTGTCTTAAATTCGTGGGTCATGTTATTGATAAAATCATTCTTAATCACCGACAATTTCTGTTGCCGCATAATGACCACTATCGTTATGACAAAAACGAACATCAAACCAAACATACAAAAACCGGAAGCCAATAACAACCATCCCATATTTTCCAATAAAACAGGTTGTACCGACTCAAATCTCACCCCCAGATAATAATCTTTCCTGGACCAATCCTGCTGAAATAATTCAACATAATAAAGATTCTTAGTCCGTCCTGCTTTCACCATATCCAGCAAATCCTGTTTTGTCAGAATCTCATACGTAAAAGGTAAATTAATACGATAGGTCCTAAAATTATTTACCAATAAGCCGGACAAATCAATATTTTGTAAACGTTGACTGACTGAAATATTCTCCGGATCTTTTTCTTTCAAAAGACGAATCATAAATTCCTGCAACTTCTGACCAAAATGAACATAAAAATCAGCTTTCGAAGTAGAGTCTTGCTGAGGCAATTCCATAGAACGAATGGTCTGTATGATAAACTCTTGATCGACCATTTTACTGACTCCCGAACGGGCATAAGGAAAAGCTGAAGAATTCAGATAAGAACGCCCTTCATTCAGGCGATTTACGTCATTATTCAGAAAATGGAACAATTTATTGGAATACTCTTCTCTGAAAGAGGACGTACTACTACCTTGCCGGGCAGTAATCATGTCATTATAACTCTTTAACTCTCCCAAATGCTGATTCATCTCCCGGCGATATTTGATATAATTAATTTCATCAACCTGATTCACCACCCGGTTCAAAACATCATACACCTGAGAAGTAAATTTATTCTCCCTTTCCCGGATAGCATATTTAATCCACAACCACTGAACGATAACCACTGCTGTAAAAGCAGCGACCATCACAATCAGTAATATTTTGATTATTATCTTTTTAATCATCTTCCAGGAATATTATGGTAAAAATAGCATTTATTACAGAACAATCAAAATCCAGTATCATGAAAAAGGGGTACCCCAGGGTACCCCTAAAACAACTAAGTAATAAAACGGGAAAAACCATCAAAGATGGTCTTATCTTTTATTGCAGTTGCTTTGCAATATTCTTATAAATGTTACTTTCCTTATTAGGAATTTCTAACTTTTGGAAAAGACGTTTTTGCAAATCAATACTATCACGCAATTCATCCTTTAACAAGAAAAGTGATAATTCCTGAGTCGGATTTGCTTCAATCAAGGTTTTTGCATAATTAGCACGACCTCTGACTGAACGCAGACGTTGCATTTGCAAAATACCTAAAGCTACTTCATCCTCCGTATTTCTCCTTTCTTTATCCATTATTTTCTGAATTTTTCTGTCAATAGGCTTAATAACCTCTTCATATTTTTCCTTAAATGCTTTTTTCAATTTTGCATACTCAGTGTCCAGGCCAGAACCTTTTACCTCAATCTGATCCGGAAATTTAGCCTTTCCTTTAATCCAAATCTGATCTTTGGAATCAACTATTGTTTCCAAAGTATTTTTACCGGCAATGTCAATCCATACACGAGCAGGAATTTGTAAAGAATCTGTTACAAGCTCTATATCTCCATCAGTCACATCCTGCTGAGCCAACACTACCAATCCATGCTGACCAGGCATTTCAGCCAACAATTTTACGGTTCCTGTCAATCCCAGGACTTTACCCCGAACTTTTACCCGATTGGGATTACATGCACCCATTACAAGTGCTAAAGCAATAAAAAATAAACCTATTCTTTTCATCTTTATAACTTATTGTAAATATTTTATATGTAATGTTGTACAAAGATAGTAAAAAACTAAAACAGGCAAGTCATTTTAAATATAAATTCACACATATCCGGGACGCAGAACTCCTCCTCAGAAACAATTTGTTATCCCTATTTCCAATTCATCCAACAAAGGACGAATCTGGCCGGAAGGACGCGGAGCATTCGAATCTATGATTTTTCCATCAGGCCCGAGTAAAATAAAACGGGGAACACTAATAATCATATAATCCTTATTAAACTCATTCTTTGCATCAGCAAAAGTATGAAGCCCTGCATGAAGATTCTCTGCCAGAAAATTTTTCCATTGCTTTTGATTAGCGAAATCATCAATAGCTATAGTTAAAAAACTTATTTTTCTCCCCAAGTATTCTTTTTGTAATAAATCCAGATAAGGAAGTTCAGATTTACAAGGCACACACCAGGTCGCCCAAACCGTTATATACAAATAATTCCCCCGAAACTGTTCCAATGTAATTTCATTTCCATCTTGGTCCCGAACCGAAAAAGAAGGAGCTGGGTTACCCGGCAATAATTTATCCCAATGACTGATAACTTCCTCCATATAAGCAACTTTATTCGGCTCTGTAACCTCCCGGCGAAATACAGACAACAAATAATCAGCTCCATTCAATCCATTGTTCTCCCTGATATGATGAAATACAATTTCCGTCAACAAAAAATTCTTAATTGTAGAATTATTCACCGTAGAAAGTATATAATCTACAATACCGTCTGAATAACTATCCCGGGTGTTATTCCGACTAGTCCCCTGCAAATAAACATAATTTAACAAAAAAGAACGATAATCCTTGGCTCCGAACAGATCTTCATCATTCAAAGAAAATGAAGATAAAAACTCAGAGAAAACTACTCCGGGCCGATAATTTTGTGCAGGATGTATCCGATTTCGGTAAATAGGATAAAAAGATACCCGTTCTGCCACAGAATAGCGAATCCGTTCTTTTTCCAAACGAGTAAAAGATTCATTAAAATTCTTGGCTTCCAATAACTTTGTCTTCTCATCTATCAGTTCCTTCATCTTCTGAACAAATTCCTTTTCACCTAAGGCATAATAATCTTTATCAAAGAATACTGCACTTTCCTGTTCTTTCAAATAACTATTTATACCTCCCAGACTTCCCCGGAAATACAAAGAGCCCAGAAAATTCAAAGCATTTACATAAATTTCAAGATTTTCACCCGGACTAAGATACAAATTTAAAGAGTTGTGCAAAAAAGTTGCATAACCACTCTGTCTCATCTGAATTTTTCCTGAAAAAGAATCATTTTCATCCAAAGGGAAAGTATAGATGCTATCTTCCACCCAAATACTAACAATGGAATCCCCATTCTCTACACGTCCGCTTATTTGTACCATATTATCCTGCGAACAAGAAAATAACAGAACAATAACCCATGTAAAAATAAATAGCTCTTTCATTCTATTTCCCGTTTTTGTTTCGTCAAATTTACCTGTTTAGCAAATATAAAAGAACAGCAGTAAAATATACGTTAAAGAAAAACTAATTTATGATTTGGAACAAACAGAAAAAAAGAGAGGAACTGCTATGTACAGTTCCTCTCCCCTCTTTTGTTTTAAGTATTTAAATGTAAATAGCTTTTACTATTTTACAATAGCTTTGAAATCTGCGTTATCAAACAATTTTGCAAATTCCAGATCTGTAGCAGCCAACTGTTTCATAGCAGCATCCTTAGCACAAGCAGCTTTCAGATTAGAAAGCACCGCATTGGTATCATTATTACGGGCAGCAACCACAGCCTTCAAATAAGCAGCCAAAGCAGAATCACTCTTGTTTTCACTCAATTTCTTAGCAGCCTCGCTGTTATTTCCAGCCAATAAATTTGCTAAAGCAGCATTTTCACAGTTACATTTTCCGAAATAATCAACCGCTGCTTTATAATCACCTTTCATGATGGCAACAATACCCTTGTTGTAATTTACTTCATTGCCCACTCCGGTAGCAGCACCAAACAATACCTCAGCTTCTTTAACATTACCATTCTTCAATTCAACGGCACCGAGATTGTTTTTAATCACTTTATTATTGGCTGCCATCTGATCGGCCTTCTGGAAATTAGCCTTAGCCTGTTCAATCTTACCCATTTCAAACAAAATCATACCTGCATCATTGAAACCTCTCCAATCACTCGGAAATTGTTTCATGGCAGTTTCGTAAATTGCCAGTTTGTCACCATTATTATCAAATAAAGTAGCAGCATACAGCAATTCCTCTACATTCAGTTCAGCAGGATTAGATTTAGCCAAGTCACGGATTTCTTCGTCTGATTTACCAATACGCTCTGCATTTACAACAAATTTAGAACGTCTTAACTTCGGAAGAATCTGGTCTGCAATCGTAGAAAAAGCAGAAGAAATATTTTTAATCTCTCTTTCTCTTACTTCTGGGTCTGAGTGCATAGCCAATACACGCAGAATCAATTCCTTATCACGGATATTTGATTCCTCCATCGCTTTCTTAAATCCTTCCCAATCTTCAGCAACCACATATTTTTTGAAGAAATCCAGGTTCTTATATTCATCTACCTTATTTTTCTTCATGTTATTTTTCACGAATTTATCAGCAGCATTTTCACGATTATTTGCCAGTTTTTCATTCAAAGACATCGGACCGTCCGGAGAAGCATAAGATTGAATCTGAATATTCTTCAATTCCATATCTTCAGCAACTTTAGCATCCTTAATGAATTTTTCCAGAGCTTTGATATCCCCAGATTTGATTTCTTTTGTACGAATCTGAGCTGAATTAATCAAATAATAGATAGCAGCTTCCTGTTCCTCTTTCGTAATACGTTCAAATTTATCTGCACCAATAGCTGCAGCCGGAGTGTTATCTACCAAAGTCGCAGTAGCTATAACACCGTCAGCAATTTTACGTGACTCGTAATCTACTGATTTGGCACCTTTGCTGCCAACAAACTTAACATACAGTCCGGAAACACGCATAGCTTCTTCAAAAGGCACTGAACCTGAATAAGACACCGTTTTTTCAGTAGTATACGGAACTACCTCATTATTTCCCTGTACTTTTTCCCCCTGGAAAGTTTTAGGTTCATAAGCTTTTTCTCCTCCATTCTGGAATTTCAACACCGGAGTAGCAACCAAAGTCACTTTTTTATTAAAATATTTCGCAGGAATGGTAGCATCAATCTTAACATCTACTTGACCTCCTTTAGCTTCTAACACTTCAGGAGTAACCTTGTAAGCAATGTTTTTCTCCATTTTCTTCATCTTATTCAAAGAAGCGCAAGATGAAATAACAACCCCTGCCAATGTTAATACAGCAACAGTTCTTAATGTTCTTTTCATAATTAATTTCTAATTTATTCTTAATATTAATTGGTTCTTAATAAGTCAAGCAAATGTATATAAAAATATTAAAAGATGCAATTATGCAGAAAAATATTAAAAATTAATCCATCTGAATTTTATGCATAATCAATTTCTCGGCTTTTTCCAAAGCTGATTCAATCCCATCCGGATTAGAACCGCCCGCTGTCGCAAAAAACGGCTGTCCTCCTCCTCCTCCCTTAATCTCCTGAGCTACTTCACGGATAATCTGCCCCGCATTCAAACCAAATTCATCCGCCAAATTATTACTAATCATAATCGTCAAATGGGGTTTTCCATCTGCTACTCCACCTCCGATAAAAATGACTTTATCAAACTCTCCTTTTAGCTGAAATGCAATATCTTTCACCTGAGCAGGCGGAATCAGGAGCTGTTCAGCTATCAGATTGATATCCCTATAAACCCGTCTTTTATTTTTTAAACGTTCTTTGACCAACTTAAGGCTCTCCTGGGCAAATTTTTCTGTTTCCTTCCTCAATCCCTCATTTTCATCCACCAGTGCTTTGACACATTCCATCAGACTCTTGTTGCTTTTAAACATTTTTTCCATCTCATGGATAATGCGGAAAGAATTATTGACAAATTCCTCTGCCTTATCCGCAGTAATGGCCTCAATCCGACGTACTCCCGCAGACACAGAACTCTCTGACAAAATCTTAAAAAATCCTATCTGACCTGTTGCCGCAACATGAGTACCTCCACACAATTCAATAGAATCACCGAATTTAATCACCCGCACCAAATCACCGTATTTCTCCCCGAAAACTGCAATTGCTCCCATCTCCCGAGCCTTCGCAATAGGTATTGAACGAAACTCTTCCAAGGGTATATTTTTACGAATCAGACGATTGACAATTGCTGCAACTTCAGCCAATTCCTCGTCCGTTACCTTTTGAAAATGCGAAAAGTCAAAACGCAAATGTTCGTCACTCACATAAGAACCTTTTTGCTCCACATGTTTACCCAATACTTCGCGTAAAGCATAGTCTAGTAAATGAGTTACTGAATGATTGTTCGCTGTCAGAATCCGCTTATGCTCATCCACTCGGGCTACAAAAGTCTGCGTCACATCTTCCGGCAGTTTCTCCACAATATGAATAGTCAGACCATTTTCTTTCTTGGTATCTATAATCCGGATGGTTTCCCCTTCGCATTCCAATACACCACTATCCCCTACCTGACCACCACCTTCCCCATAAAACGGAGTGATATTAAATACCAAATGATAAAGCGTTTTATTTTTACTTGTCACTCTCCGATAACGGGTTAGTTTCACTTCCACTTCCGTATAATCATAACCGACAAATTCCTGTTCATCATCACAACACAGCTCAATCCAATCGTCCGTATCCACTGAAGCCGCAGAACGTGAACGGGCTTTCTGAGCTTCCATCTCAGTCTTAAACTCCCGACGATTAACCACTAATCCTTGTTCACGCAAAATCAACTCCGTCAGGTCTAACGGGAAACCATAAGTATCATATAACTCAAAAGCCACATTACCCGGAATAGTCAGATAATTTTCCTCTTTTGTTTTAGCAATTATCTGATCCAATAAATGAATCCCCTTCTCCAAAGTGCGTAAAAAAGCATTTTCTTCTTCTCGGATTACTTTCTCTATCAATTCCTGCTGTGCCACCAATTCCGGGTAATGTTTACCCATCACCTCAATCAGCACAGGCACCAAACGATACATAAAAGCTTTTTTCTGATTCAGATAAGTATATGCATAACGGACAGCACGCCTCAAAATACGACGAATCACATATCCGGCCTTTACATTCGAAGGCAATTGCCCATCAGTAATAGAAAAAGCCACTGTTCGCAAATGATCTGCCACCACACGCATCGCAATATCCGAATCCTGGGCATGACCATATTCAATGCTGCTCAACCGGGATATCTCCGCAATAATCGGAGTAAAAACATCCGTATCATAATTGGAAGTCTTTCCCTGCACAGCCATACACAAACGTTCAAATCCCATTCCGGTATCAACATGGTGATTAGGCAAACTTTCCAAACTTCCGTCTGCCTTACGGTTATATTGCATAAATACCAGATTCCAGATTTCAATCACCAAAGGATTATCCTGATTTACCAGTTCTTTCCCCGGTTTTAATTTCCGCTCTTCCTCCGGACGGAGATCAATATGTATTTCCGAACAAGGTCCGCAAGGCCCCATATCTCCCATCTCCCAGAAATTATCTTTTTTGTTCCCCAAAAGAATCCGCTCTTCAGGCAAATAATTCAACCAGATATTCCGGGCTTCAATATCCTGCTCCAACCCATCATCCTGACTGCCTTCAAAAACAGTCGCATATAAACGGTTTTTGTCTAATTTCATTACCTCCGTCAGAAACTCCCAGGCATAAGCTATCGCATTCTCCTTAAAATAATCTCCAAAAGACCAGTTTCCCAACATTTCAAACATCGTATGGTGATAAGTATCATGCCCTACTTCTTCCAAATCATTATGCTTTCCAGATACCCGTAAACATTTCTGGGAATCCGCGACTCTACGGTACTTCGGACTTATATTTCCAAGGATAATATCCTTAAACTGATTCATCCCCGCGTTGGTAAACATCAACGTAGGATCATCTTTTACTACCATCGGAGCAGAAGGCACCACCGTATGTCCTTTGCTCTCAAAAAAATCCAGAAACTGTTGTCTAATCTCTGCTGACTTCATAATTTTATAATTGTACTTATCCATTTTCTGTCACATGCAGGACTCTCAGAATTTATAAACCACTGATTTATACGCCACCACAAAACAGAATTGCAAAATTAGATTATTTCTTTAACTTTGCATCGAAAAATCTCAATTTTATAATGAAAAATGGCGAAAACAGGTTATCGTTTTAATCCGGAAACACTGTCTTACGACAAAATACACATTTCTTTCAAGAAAAAGCTTTGGTCATTAATAGTAAAACTCATTCAGAGTCTATCCTTGGCCCTTGTCATTTTTCTTGTAGTGTCATCTTTTATGGATTCTCCGAAAGAAAAAGCCCTGAAACGGGAGAAAGAAGAGATCCTTGCCCAATATCACATTTTAAACAATCAGATAAATCAACTGGACAACATTCTGAAAAATCTGGAAAACCGGGATGATAATATCTATCGGGTAATTTTTGAATCGGAGCCTATTGATGGATCTATTCGCCGTGCCGGTTCCGGAGGCATCAATAAATATGAAGCTCTAAAAGATATGGACAATGCCGAACTAATTATCTCCACCAGCAGAAAATTAGACGAATTATCAAAAGCTATGTACATCCAAAGCAGATCCTACGACGAAATCGAAACACTTACCAAAAATAAGATCGACATGTTAGCTTCCATTCCGGCCATTCTTCCGGTATCCCTGAAAAATAAAAAAACCCGCTTCTCTTCTTCTTTCGGCTACCGTATCCATCCTATCTATAAAACCGTAAAACTACATGCAGGAATGGATTTTTCCGGAGCCGTAGGTACTCCGATATACGCTACAGGAAACGGAAAAGTTGTTTACGCCGAAATACACAAAGGATATGGAAAAACCGTACTGATAGACCATGGATTCAATTATCAAACACTATACGCCCATTTAAACAGTTATAATGTTAAAGCCGGCCAAAAAGTAAAACGAGGCGATATTATCGGCTATATGGGCAATACCGGTATGTCAACAGGACCTCACGTACATTATGAAGTAAAGAAAAACGGCAGACCGGTAGACCCGATCAATTATTATTTCAATGATCTGACTGCCGACGACTATGACAAACTGGTAGCTGCTGCCAATAATAACGGACAGACAATGGATTAAGTATTATGGAACAACAGGAAAACAAACCTTTAAAAGTATATTACTCCATCGGCGAAGTTGCCGACATGTTCGGAGTAAATACCTCACTAATCCGATTCTGGGAAAAAGAATTTAATGTAATCAAGCCTCACAAAAATAAAAAAGGGAACCGCCAATTTACAAAAGCAGACATTGATAACTTCCATTTGATTTTTCACTTGGTAAAAGAGAAAGGCATGACACTGAAAGGAGCACAGATGAAACTCCGGGAAAACAAGGCTGAAACAGAAATCAATTTTGAGGTAGTAAAACGCCTGAAAGTAATAAAAGAAGAACTGCTTTCAATCAAAGACCAACTCTCTTGATTGTTCTTGACAACCGACAAAAATGGTATTAGTAAAAGATATTACAACTTTACTTGAAGAATTTGCCCCTTTGAAGCTTCAGGAAAGTTATGACAATGCAGGTTTAATTTGTGGCAATCCCGAAGCTGAAGTTTCTTCTATATTATTAACGATTGATATCACTGAAGCCGTAATAGATGAAGCACTTGCCGAAGGACATAATCTTATTATATCCCATCATCCGTTGATTTTTCAAGGCATAAAAAAATTGTTACCCGACAATTACATAAACCGCTGTTTAATCAAAGCCATTCAACACAATCTGAATATTTATTCAGCTCATACCAATATAGACTCTGTTATGCAGGGAGTCAGTGGCCGCATGGCCGATAAACTGGGATTAACCCACCGGAAAGTTTTACAATCCTCAGGTAAATTATTCAGTCTGACTTTTTATACGCCCGAAAGTGAAGCGGAAAAAGTACGGTCAGCAGTGCTAAACTGTGGAGCCGGCCACATCGGAAATTATAGTCATTGCTCTTTCAACAGTCGGGGGAACGGCACATTTCAAGCACACAACGGTGCCCATCCTTTTGTAGGAGAAATCGGAAAAATTCATACCGAACCTGAAATAAAAACAGAAATAACCGTTCCCGAATACCTTTTAAACCACTGTATCCAAACTTTAAAAACCACACATCCTTACGAAGAACCTGTGTGGAACATCATCTGTCTGGACAACATCAACCCCACAACAGGTTTTGGTATAATCGGTGAATTGCCGGTTCCTGTCGAAAGTCAGCGTTTCCTACACAACATAAAGCAAATTTTCCATTGCAACATTCTCCGGCACACCCGGGTATGCAAATCAGAAATCAAACGGGTGGCTGTATGCGGAGGTTCCGGAGCTTTTCTGACCCAAGCAGCTATCGCCCAAAAAGCGGATATTTACATCACAGGAGATTATAAGTATCACGACTTTTTTAAAGCAGATAATAAACTCATTATAGCAGACATCGGTCACTATGAAAGCGAACAGTACACAAAAGAAATTTTTTATGAGTTAGTTACAAAAAAAATACCTAACTTTGCAATTCAATTTTCGAAAATAGTTACTAACCCTGTCAATTATTTATGATAAGACAAGGCTGAAACAACACCCGAAATTTGTGATTTGATAACTTGTAAAGAAAATTATATGGCAACGAACAACAACGAAAAACTGCAGGAACTTTCTGTTGAGGAAAAATTGCAGCATCTTTATGAATTACAACGCATTGATACCGAGGTCGATAAAATCAGGACCCTGAGGGGTGAGCTTCCACTCGAAGTACAGGATTTGGAAGATGAAATTGCCGGATTGGAAACCCGCCTCGAAAATCTGAAAAATGAAATCAGCGAAGCTGACAAAAGCGTAGCCGCCAAAAAGCAAGAAATTACAAAATCAGAAGAATTAATAAAAAAATATACCGAGCAATTGGACAATGTGCGTAACAACCGTGAATATGACGCATTGACCAAAGAAGTTGAGTTCCAAAAACTGGAAATAGAACTTCAGAACAAACGCATCCGGGAAGCACAAAAAACAAAAGCAGAAAAAGAGGTCAATCTGGAAATTTCTTCTAAACAATATGAAGAGAAAAAAATAGACTTGGATGCTAAAAAAGCAGAACTGAATGACATCATTGCAGAAACTCACAAAGATGAAGAAGCATTGACTCAAAAATCCGAAGAGCTTTCAAAAAACATTGAGGACCGTCTGTTGACTGCTTACCGGAAAATTCGTTCCAATGCCCGCAATGGCCTCGCAGTTGTTACGGTAGACCGGGATGCTTGCGGCGGATGTTTTAATAAGATACCACCACAACGTCAATTGGATATCCGTTCACGGAAAAAAATCATCGTTTGTGAATATTGCGGACGCATTCTGATTGATAAATACATCTGCGACTATGACGGCAGCATGCAAAAAGCAGATCTTGAGTCAGCCATGGAGGCACAAAAGAAAAAAACAAGAAGGGTTAGAAAAAACGAAGAATGACAAAAGGCTGCAAAATGCAGCCTTTTTATTGTAAATTTCAAATTGCAAATTTTTAAATGTTCTCTAACAGAATATTTAAAATCTGAAATCTAATATTTTAAGCATGATTGCTACAAATTACAATCCGAAAGAAAGCGAAGAAAAATGGTATAAATACTGGATGGACAATAATCTGTTCCATTCCGAAGTGGATAACAACAGAGAACCTTACTGTATCGTCATTCCGCCTCCCAATGTCACCGGAGTGCTTCATATGGGACACATGCTGAATAATACCATCCAGGATGCTTTGATACGTCGTGCCCGTCTGCAAGGAAAAAATGCTTGCTGGGTCCCGGGAACCGACCATGCCTCCATCGCAACGGAAGCTAAAGTGGTAGCAAAACTGCAAAACGAAGGAATTCAGAAAACAGACCTCACTCGTGAAGAGTTTTTAAAACATGCCTGGGCCTGGACAGAGAAACATGGAGGAATTATCCTGAAACAACTCCGTAGTCTTGGAGCTTCCTGCGACTGGGAACGCACTGCTTTTACCATGGACGATTCCCGAAGTGAAAGTGTGCTGAAAGTATTTGTCGATTTATACAATAAAGGACTGATTTACCGTGGTGTACGAATGGTCAACTGGGACCCCGCAGCCCTGACGGCTTTGTCTGACGAAGAAGTCGTTTATAAGGAAGAACACAGCAAATTGTACTACCTCCGTTACAAAATCGAAGGAGAGGACGGATATGCCATTGTCGCAACAACACGACCGGAAACCATCATGGGAGATACTGCTATGTGTATCAATCCCAATGATCCCAAAAACCAGCACTTGCGTGGTAAAAAAGTAATCGTGCCACTGGTAAACCGCGTTATACCGGTAATTGAAGACGAATACGTAGATATTGAATTCGGGACAGGTTGCCTGAAAGTTACACCGGCACATGATATAAACGACTATATGCTGGGTGAAAAATATAATTTACCTTCCATCGACATATTCAATGACAACGGAACAATTAATGAAGCAGCCGGACTTTATGTCGGTATGGACCGTTTTAAAGTACGGGAATTAATTGAAAAAGACCTGCAAAATGCCAATCTCCTTGAAAAAACAGAAGCCTATACAAATAATGTTGGTTTTTCCGAACGTACCAACGTTCCGATTGAACCAAAATTGTCTATGCAATGGTTTCTGAAAATGGAGCATCTGGCGCAAATAGCCCTGCCTCCGGTTATGAACGACGACATTCGTTTTTTTCCGTCCAAGTTCAAAAACACTTACCGCCATTGGATGGAAAACATCAAAGACTGGTGCATTAGCCGCCAATTATGGTGGGGACACCGCATTCCGGCGTGGTATCTGCCTGAAGGTGGATATGTTGTGGCTATCAATGAAGAGGAAGCCATCAAACTCGCACGCAAAAAAAGCGGGAATAATACCTTGACCATAGAGGACCTGCATCAGGATGAAGATTGCCTGGATACTTGGTTTTCATCGTGGTTATGGCCTATATCCCTGTTCGACGGAATAAATCACCCTGGCAATCCGGAAATCAACTATTATTATCCGACGAGTGCTCTTGTCACAGGACCGGATATCATCTTCTTCTGGGTAGCCCGTATGATTATGGCAGGTTATGAATACGAAGGAAAAATGCCATTCAAAAATGTCTATTTCACAGGTATTGTACGCGATAAACTGGGCCGAAAAATGTCCAAATCATTAGGAAATTCACCCGACCCGCTGGAATTAATAGAAAAATATGGTGCAGATGGTGTACGGGTCGGGATGTTATTATGCGCACCCGCCGGCGGAGACCTTCTGTTTGATGAAAGCCTGCCTGAACAAGGACGCAATTTCACCACAAAAATGTGGAATGCTTTTAAATTAGTAAAGTCATGGGAGGTTGCCAACATTGAACAACCAGCCCATGCACGGTTAGCAATTGAATGGTTCAGCAATCTGATGGGTAAAACAAATGAAACTTTGAATACCCTATTCGAACAATACCGGATTTCTGAAGCTTTAATGACGGTATACACCACCTTCCGGGATGAATTTTCTTCCTGGCTGCTGGAAATGATAAAACCGGCTTATGGACACCCTATTGACCAGAAGACTTATGAACAAATAATTGGTATTTTCGAACAATTATTACAACAGCTTCATCCTTTTATGCCTTTCATTACCGAAGAGATATGGCAAACTTTACGTAAACGGGAAGAGGGAGAAAGTATTATGATTTCTTTGCTACCACAGACAATGGCTTATGATGAAAAGTTATTGGCTCATTTTGAAATCGTCAAAAATATTATTGTCAGTATCCGGAATATCCGGAAACAGAATAATGTGGCTTTCAAAGATTCTTTGGAGTTGAAAGTAAAACAAAATAACCGCTATCCGGAAATCTTTGCCAGTATTATCAGCAAAATGGGCAATCTCAGTACTATTGAAATCATAAACGAAGCACCCAAAGGAGCCTGGAGTTTCATTACAGACACAGTGGAATATTTTATACCGGCTACAGGCCAAGTGAATACAGAAGAAATAAAAGTTCAACTGGAAGAAGAACTAAATTATACACGTGGTTTTTTAAATTCTGTAATGAAAAAACTGAGTAACGAAAAATTTATCAACGGAGCTCCCGAACAGGTCGTTGCCAATGAACGGAAAAAACAAGCTGATGCAGAAGCAAAGATTGCAGCCATAATATCACAGTTAGCAGAATTGAAATAAATACCAAAGGAAATACTTCAATCGCATGAAATTAGTCGTTTTAACAGGAGCCGGAATGAGTGCGGAAAGTGGGATAAAAACTTTCCGCGATAGTGACGGATTATGGGAAAACTATCGGATTGAAGATGTCTGTACTCAGGAAGCCTTAGAACGGAACCCCGAATTAGTCATTGGTTTTTACAACCAACGCCGGAAAGAACTTTATAACGCCCGGCCCAATGCTGGCCATGTTGGGCTGGCCAAGCTTGAACAATATTTCGACGTACAAATTATTACACAGAATATCGACGACCTTCACGAACGGGCCGGCAGCAAACATGTACTCCATTTACACGGAGAATTGAAAAAAGTGCGTAGCAGCATTAATCCGGAACTAATTACCGATTTAAAGGGGTGGGAATTAAAACCCGGCACCCGCTGTGAAGACGGTTCCATGCTCCGGCCACACGTCGTTTTCTTTGGAGAAGCTGTACCCAACATAGAACCTGCAACAGAATTGGTACGTCAGGCTGATATTCTCGTTATTATTGGAACTTCACTGGCAGTATATCCTGCCGCAAGTTTGCTTCATTACGCGCCGGAACATATTCCTGTATTTGTCATCGACCCCCATATTCCGGCAGAGGCCCGACGACATGGATTTTGTTTGATAGAGAAAGGTGCTTCGGAAGGAGTTGCCGAATTGAAGAAAATGTTAAACATCGGTGAATAAGTTACTACCGAGCAAATATAGATAACATGGCCCGTGGAAAGAAACCATTATTAGAAAATATCCGGATTGAAAAAATAGCGGCTGAAGGCAAATCCATTGCCTATGTCAATGACAAAGTATTGTTTGTTCCGCACACTATCCCGGGCGACATTGTAGATGTTCAGGTGACCCGTAAAAGAAAAAGTTTCATGGAAGGCATGGTTGTCAATACCCGACAGACATCCCAATTGCGTATTGAAGTACCGTGCAATCATTTCGGTACCTGCGGAGGCTGCAAATGGCTGAATTTGCCCTATGAAAAACAACTGGAATTCAAACAGCAGGAAATCATGGACAATTTACAGCGAATCGGCAAGGTTCAGTTAAAAAACGTACTACCAATCCTCGGGTCCGCCAAGCAATTGTTTTACCGGAATAAACTGGAATTTACCTTTTCCGCCAAACGTTATCTGACCCGCGAGGAAATCAAATTGGAAACAGCCATAGAACGCACTCCGGCACTAGGTTTTCACGTACCGGGATTATTTGATAAGGTTGTAGATATCGAGCATTGTTATCTGCAGGGAAAACCTTCTAACGAAATCCGGAATTTCATCAAAAACTACGCGCTTCAGCACGGACTGAGTTTCTATGATATCCGCGCACAACAAGGTTTTCTGCGTACTCTCATCATCCGAACTGCTTCCACCGGAGAAACAATGGTTATCATTGCTTTCGGACACGAAGACCAAACAGCACGCGAAGCATTACTGAATGAGTTGAAAAAACAATTTCCTGAGATTACCTCCCTGATGTATGTCATCAATGAAAAATTAAATGACAATCTGACTGACCAGGAAATCATATGTCATTCCGGGACTGCCCATATTTTTGAAGAAATGGAGGGACTGAAATTTAAAATTGGTCCGAAATCTTTCTACCAGACCAATTCTCAACAGGCTTACCATTTATACTGCGCAACACGTAAATTGGCTAATCTATCGGGTAATGAAACGGTCTACGACCTTTATACCGGAACCGGAACCATTGCCAATTTCATCGCCCGCCGTGCCAAAAAGGTTATCGGTATTGAATATGTTCCGGAAGCCATAGAGGATGCAAAAATCAATTCAGCTATTAACGGAATAACCAACACGACATTTTATGCCGGCGATATGAAAGATATCCTGAATGAGTCTTTCATTACCCACCACGGACATCCCGACGTCATTATCACAGACCCGCCACGTGCCGGTATGCATCCGGATGTCGTTCAAACAATCCTGAAAGCTACTCCCGAACGCATCGTGTATGTCAGTTGCAATTCGGCCACACAAGCCCGGGACTTGCAATTAATGGCCCCCTATTACGAGGTAGAGGCTGTTCAACCCGTGGATATGTTTCCCCATACTCACCATGTGGAAAACATCGTACTGCTGAAATTAAAAAGCTGAACCGGCTGTTTTCCTTAGCTCGTGGATAAAATAATATATTATTTTAAAAATTTACCGTACCCAAAAAGCTATATGAATAAAACATTTTATTACCGGAAAAATAACAGAGGCTATCCAAAAAAATCTGTTGAACCTCTCTTCAGACTTAAAGAATCTTTCATGAATTCCAGAATCCTTTTTGGATAGCCTCTCTGTATTTATACTTTTCCTATCTATTTCTCCAGGTATGCGCGAATCATCCACGCCGTTTTCTCTTTTTTCTCAATCATGTCTTCCAAAAAATTTGTCGTACCTGCATCATCGGAATCCTCCTTTTCCAATTGCTCAATATCCTTACGGATTTCACGAATCAGCGTATCATTATCCTGACTGAGAATAGCCAGCATTTGTTTCGCTTCCGGCAGCGGTGCAGATTCGCAATGTTCCTTCAATCGGTTGTGTTCCAGATAACCCGCTAATGAACCAAGAGGACGTTCGTCCAAAGAACGTATACGTTCAGCAATAGCATCAATATCTTCAATCAAACCATTATATAATTCTTCCATAAACACATGATAGGAATGGAAACTTACTCCTTTCACATTCCAGTGATAATTCCATGTCTTTGCCAACAAAATAAAATGATCCGACAATAAATTATTTAAGACAGTCTTACTAGATTTCACCTGTCCTTCTTTTAAACCTATATTAGCAGCCATAACAAAATAATTTTAAAAATTAAAAAAATAAAATATTTTTGTATAAAAAAGACTGCCGGCAAGGGGCTCTTCACATAAGGAAGTGTCCCTTGCGGCGTTTTAGAGAATTTGTAGAGATGGTCGGATATGATGAATTTGTAGGAACAACTAAATTTATTGGAGGAAACTACAATGAAATCATTATTTGAAGAATTTGACGGTACATACCGAAAAGAAAACGATTATGCAATTCCTAATCTTGAAATGCCAGACACAGGAAATTTTGAAATTGATATTTATAGACAACGGCATTTATATTTTCTACAGCATTACCGTAGAGTGACTTATACAAACTTGCTTACAAGTGGGAAACTTAATGAATACCTTGTTAAAATTGACAGTCAGGCATAAGAGCGTTTTTTCGGATTGTAGAGCAGATAAAACAAGAGCGAGGAATTACAGAACTATTAAAGATAATTAGCCCTATAAAATGGACACAACTCATGAATTGTATCAGACAACAGGCGGATGAAATTATTTTTGCAGAACTTATTTATAATTGATTTTGAAAGCGGCATCGGCACAAAGCTAATGCCGCTGTTTCATCTAAGAAAGTGGAAAAATTCACTCGTGTATGGTAAAATGGAAAGCACATATACAGGCATGGATAGAAAATATAAAAGCCAGAATAAAACATAGCCAGATAAAGGCTTCTGTTAATGTGAATTATGAATTGCTCAATTTGTATTGGGATATAGGCAGAGATATTGTTGCCAAGCAGAAAAATGCGAAATGGGGAGAGGCATTTCTTGCAACAATGAGCAAAGATTTACGAAAAACATTTCCTAATATGTCGGGTTTTTCAGTGCAAAATTTAAAAAGCATACGATACTGGTACAAATTTTATAATTCCAATGAAAATGGCTTACAGCCTGTAAGCCAAATGGAACTGGTTGAAAAATTAGTTAAAAATATTCCGTGGGGACATAATCAAAGGATTATGTACAAGTGCAAAAATATCGCAGAAGCGTTATTTTATGCGCAGAAAACGATGGATAATGGTTGGAGCAGAACTGTCTTAGAGCATCAGATAGATGGCGGTCTGTATGACAGACAGGGTAAGGCTATTACCAATTTTCAATTGAAATTGCCAGAGCCGCAGTCTGATTTAGCTGAACAAACATTGAAAAATCCATACAATTTTGACTTTCTGACTTTGAGAGAAAAATATGACGAGAAAGAATTAGAGGATGCCCTTATCAAGCAAATTACTCAGTTTCTACTGGAATTAGGCACAGGTTTTTCTTATCTGGGAAGACAGGTTCATTTGCACGTCGGTGAAAGTGATTTCTATATGGACTTGCTTTTTTATCATGTCAGTCTTCATTGATATGTTGTCGTGGAGCTGAAAACGGAAAAATTCAAGCCAGAATTTGCAGGTAAATTAAATTTTTATGTTACGGCTGTCAATAAACAGATGAAAACAGAACAGGATAATCCGACAATAGGTATACTTATTTGCAAGGATAAAGATGATGTTGTCGCTGAGTATGCACTTGATGATATTTCACAACCAATTGGGATTGCAGAATATGAATTGACAAAGGTACTTCGTGAGGAATTTAAGAGTAGTTTGCCGACAGTGAAGGAAATAGAGAGTGAGTTGTCTGAATAAATTGGCTTACGGATTGTAGGCCAATTTATAGTTTGAAAGGTTCAAAAACTTAAACAAATGCCTTACCACCATTGACAGAATGATTTAAAAGCGGTAAATGCTTGATGTAAAATTGATGAGAATTTATTTAAGAATATCTCTTAAAATGTTGAAAGGAATTTATAAATATGGTATGTGCGTATTGTGGAAAAGAAGCAAAAGGAACTAAAGAACATATTGTTTCATGTGCGATATTGGATTTGTTTCCAGAGTGTTATATAACTTTTGATGAAACGAGAAATAGGATTCATGAGTCAGACCCTATGGTAAAAGATGTTTGTGCTGATTGCAATAATAATCGAATTTCATATATCGATAGTTATGCCAAGGATTTTATAGCGAAATATTTTATTCAAACCTATAGTGAAAATGACAGGGTTGAAATAGAATATGACTATGTCATGATTCAAAAAATGCTATTGAAATATGCTTATAATGATATGCGGTCACATAAAGAAGATTGCTCATTTTTGGATGAAGAAATAAAACAATTTCTTATGAATTCCAATGATGCTATCCCTAAAGCAAACATAACTATTTTGTGTGGGCTTGCTGTTAATGTTTCTCCTGTTCCTGATGCAATGTTTGGAAATCTTAAATTACGTTGGGGTAAAAATCCATTGTTTTACTCAAACAGTATGATAAGAAATATAAATTATGAAACAGGACAGATTACTTTGAATGAAGATATAGAAAAAGAAAATTTTCCAGATTTAAAAATTTCATATGTATTTAGGTTTAATAGTGTGCAGTTTTTATTGCTATGCTGGAACAAAAAATCAAATAAAATTGAACAAAACCGTACTGTTTTGCGATGTCAATACCCATACTATTTGATGAACGAGGCTGAGTCAAGAGCAGTATTGCCAATATGTACAGACGAATTGAATTACCATCGATTTGACCATATACATGTTCGATGGGATGGATTATTTGAGGTTGGTTTAATGAGAAAATATGCAAGCGGGGGCAATTATAAGTATAAAGAATTGTATGAAAGAGCATGGAAAGAAGAAGAAAAAAAGATAAAAGACGAACATTCTCATTAAAAATCTTATAAATATTTAAGTTGGTGTAAAGGCTACAATGTCTTACCAAGCACTGAATTTGGCTATCCAAATCCGCTTGTTAGGGGCAAAAGCCCCTAAGACCCCATTATCATAATGACAGCAAATCTTAAGCTAAAATTAAGGATGCCATAGCTTGTATTATTCTGATACACAAAGTACAATATACAAAACAAAGTGAGGGTGCTGTTAAGTGACTAAATATAAAATTATGCTTGTTGATGATGAGCCAGATATATTAGATTTACTTGAAAAGGCTCTAAACATAGAGGGTTTTTACAATATTACTAAAATTGATAATGGGATTTCCGCTGTAATTACGTGCAAGGAAATTCAGCCAGACATTATTATCTTAGATGTTATGCTGCCAGATATAGATGGGTATGAAGTGTGTAAAAAAATCCGAGAGTTCTCTCATTGCCCTGTTTTGTTTCTTTCTTCAAAAAATGATGAATTGGACAAAATACTTGGCTTGGCTGTTGGCGGTGACGATTACGTCACAAAGCCGTTTAGTCCTAAAGAAATAGCATATAGGGTGAAAGCACAGTTACGCCGTGCGGAATACAGACAAGTTCCAATACAGGATTTTTCTATTAAAATTGGTGAACTGATGATAGATACTGATGGCTGTAGGGTAATGAAGAATGATAAGGAAATCGGGTTAACCGCACGGGAATTTGAGATTTTACGGTATTTGGCTGAAAATTTAGAGCGGGTAGTCAGCCGTGAACGCTTATATGAAACTGTTTGGGGTGAGGACAGCTTTGGATGTGATAATACGGTAATGGTACACATCCGTCATTTGCGTGAAAAGTTAGAGGAAAATCCAGCAGCACCCAAATATATTATCACGATGAAGGGCTTAGGCTATAAATTGGTAAATCCACATGAGAAATAAAAAGAAACAAAATCCATTTTTAAGGATATTCGTTTTAGCGTCAGCATTACTTCTTATCGCCGTTGTTATTGCAATCGGAATGTTCTACTATATTTTCGGAATAACTGAGCCAGAAGGTTTGAGCTTAGCATCATGGCCAGACAGGTTTACAGATAATTTTTCAGTATGGATGGAGAACGATAACGGCAATGTCAAAATAGAAGAAATAGGGCTTAAGCGGTTGGACGAATATGGGTTGTGGCTTCAGGTCATTGATGAAACAGGACAAGAGGTTTTTTGCCACAACAAGCCTGAGGATTATCCAATCAAATACTCTGCATCTGAACTGATTTCGCTCCGCACAAGTGCCTATGAACAGGGAAACACTGTTTTTGTGAACAGCTATGAACAATCAGGGAAAACATGGTGCTATTTGATTGGATTTCCTTATTCGATAGGGAAACATATGCTTTACTATAACGGAGAGAATGTGGGACGGCTTTCCCCATTGTTCCGCAGGGGAATATTCTTCATTTTGTGTTCCATTCTTCTGTTCATGATTTGTTATGGCTTTTGGCTTACCAAACATCTTGGCAAAATATCAGAAGGTATCGGGGATATTTCAATGCGTTCCTATACGTCGTTGTCTGAAAAGGGAGTTTTTGGAGAAATCTATGGGGCGCTTAATAAGATGAATTCAGCAATCTGCCATAGTGATAAAGTTCAGCAGGATACGGAACGGATACGAAGGGAGTGGATTGAAAATATTACGCACGATTTGAAAACACCGCTCTCGCCAATTAAGGGCTATGCGGAATTGCTTATGGACAGTCCCAACTTAGACGGTGAAACCATACAGGAATACGGTGGAATTATCTTAAAAAATGTGAATCATACTGAAAAGATGATTAACGATTTAAAGCTGACCTATCAGTTGGAATCATGTTCAGTGCCATACCGTCCACAGACGGTACGCCTTGTGCGTTTTCTGAAAGAGCTGGTCATTGATATTGTAAATGACCCTGCCTTTGCTAATCGCAGTATTGAGTTTGAAAGCAATATGCAGGAATGTGAGGTTTGCATTGACATTGATTTATTCCGCCGTGCCGTAATTAACCTTATCATTAATGCATTGACGCATAACCCACCCGAAACAAAGGTAACAATCCGTATAGACACAGGTTTGAAAAATAAAATATTGATTTGCATTTCTGATAACGGAATAGGTATGAGTGACAAGGAACAGTCGGAATTGTTTAACCGATATTACAGAGGGACAAACATGAGAGAGAAACCAGAGGGAAGCGGTCTTGGACTTGCAATTGCAAAACAGATTATAACACTCCACAATGGAAATATTGCTGTTAAAAGCAAACGGGGTGAAGGAACACGGTTTACTATCGTTCTTCCTTTCGTGGATCAATAACTTAAGGTTTCATTGTTATTGCCGTATACCCTCGCTTCGCTGGGGCAGACCCTGGCATAAGGGTATCTTAAGATTAATTTAAGATACAAAAAAGCACTGCCTAAGATAGATGATTTATGCTTAAAGCTAGGTCATCTATTTTTTTGCGGGTAATGACCATAAATATGAATACGAGGAGGTTCTGTATGGAATTACAGTTACAAGATTTAAGAAAGCAGTACGGAACAAAATCTGCTGTGGGCGGTGTAAGTGCTAATTTAGTGCCGGGGGTATATGGGCTGCTTGGTGCAAATGGTGCGGGCAAAACAACGCTGATGAGGATGATATGCGGGGTTCTCAAACCAACTTCGGGCAGTATCAGTTTAAACGGAAAAACAATCGAGCAATTAGGTGAGAGGTATTATACCCATTTGGGATATATGCCGCAGGATTTTGGCTTTTATCCTGATTTCACCGCCCGTGAATTTATGCTGTATATGGCGGCGGTGAAAGGACTTGATAAAAGACAGGCAAAAAAACGAACAGAGGATTTGCTCTACATGGTAAACTTGACCGATGTGGCAGATAAAAAAGTCAAGTCTTATTCTGGAGGTATGAAACAGCGTCTTGGTATTGCACAGGCGGAACTGAACAGACCATCTATCCTGATATTGGATGAACCTACGGCGGGGCTTGACCCAAAAGAAAGAGTGCGTTTCCGCAATCTTATCTCAGATTTTGCAAGAGAAAAAATTGTTATTTTATCCACGCATATTGTTTCTGATGTTTCTTATATTGCAGATACGATTTTGATGATGAAGCAAGGTCGTTTTCTTTTGCAGGAGCCGATGAGTACGGTTACAGACGATATCAAAGGCAAGGTGTGGGAACTCTTAGTGGATGAAAGGACTGCTGTGGAATATAGCAGGAAATTTTCTGTTGTAAACCTTCACCACGAAAACAATATGGTGCGGCTGCGCATGATAGAGGAAACTGCTCCGAGGGAAGATGCACGGATTGTAGAGCCGAGTTTAGAAGATTTATTTTTGTACCATTTTGGAGAAAAAAATGAAAAACAGGAGGAAAGGTAATATGCTGGTAAAATATGAGTTTTTGAAGATACTGCGTAAAAAATCTACTTTAATTGTTATGGCAGTAAGCCTGATTTTAACAGGATTTCTTTTCGGTCTGCCCATTATACAATACCAAACTTACAATCAGGATGGTGTCATAAAGGGGACAGAGGGTATTGCTTATGAAAAAGAGCAGTATGCGGATTTGTCAGTTCCTTTGTCCGAGGAATATATTGCTGAAACAATCCGAGAAGTGCAAGAACTTTTTGTAAACCCTGATAATATCGGATATGACGGAAACGAACAGTTTTTAATTGGCGATGCTTATTGGAATGGAGTTGCACCAAGGGAAAAACTGCTTAACCTGATTGCCAACGCTTACAGTAAGCCAAATGAAATTCTGGGCTATAACAATCTCCCTGATTTGGATATAAAAGACGGAGCGTTCTTTTATCAGACAATGGAAGGAAAGATACAAACCCTGCTTAACAATCCATCCCGAAAATTATCCGATGAACAAAAAGAATTTTGGGACAGTATGGCGGGCAAGGTGGACACACCGCTGCAATATGGATATTACGAAGGATGGGAAGTCATTATAAGCAGCTTTGAGCTTTTGATGTTCGCATTACTGGCTGTCTGCATTGTGGTTGCTCCTGTCTTTTCTGGGGAATATCAGGCGGGAACAGACGCAGTGATTTTATCTGCAAAGTATGGAAAAACAAAACTGACAACAGCAAAAATTGCAGCATCACTTTTATTTGGAACGGCTGCATTTATACTCCATATTGTTGTGGCGTGTGGATTGCCGCTTGCAGCGTTTGGAGCAGATGGCTGGAATCTGCCGTTGCAGATTGCAAATACAACAATTCCTTACCCATTGACATTTTTACAGGCTGTCCTTATCAATATTGGAATTATTTACTTGGTACTCCTTGCTATGGTTGGACTGACACTCCTTTTGTCTGCACAACTGAAAAGCCCTTATCTTGTGCTGATTATTCTTGTTCCCATACTATTCATTCCTATGTTCTTAACGCCAAACCGAACAACAGGAGCATATAATCTGATTTTGTTTTTGCTGCCCTACCGTTCAACAATGCCAGAATTTGGCAAATATATTTCATACCAATTCGGCGGTTTGGTTTGGGATGCGCTCACCGTAAGGACTATCTTGTATGCTTTTTTAACAGTAATTATGCTGCCATTAGCAAGATTAGGATTTAAGAAACATCAGGTTGCGTAAGGAGCACAGTATGAAAAAGAAAAAAATAATGATTTTAGGTGTTATGGTGATTTTGACGGTTATTGTTATCGGTGTAATGGCGGTTTGCCAATCCCCAAGATGGTCTGAAAAGTCATTTGACGCTACTGTTCAGGAAATTGTCACACAACCTGATGGAGAGGTTCGATTGATTGTAGAACGAACAACTGAAATCTATGGCAGTCCTATCAATTCTCTCGGTATAAGTGAAGTTACAAAACTGCTTGGTGGAGATGGAAAAGAAATAGCAATTACTAATTTTCAACAAGGAAATGCTGTTACTGTAACATTAAAAGATGCATATACAGAAGAAACGCCATATTACTATCCGACAGTATATGAGATAAAAATTATTGACACGGATAAATAAAATCTAAGAGCAATACATGCCCACCGAATAAAAAAAACGATTGTTTGGTGGGCGGTTCTGCTATGCCTGAAAGACTAACAGACACTCTCCAAACCTGTTTTGAAGTTTGGAGAGATTTTTATGTCCTTTTTTCGGGCGGTATTCAATCTGCTCATACAAAGCAAGGTTAATTCATACATAGCATATCGGGGAAAAGCAGGAAGTTTGTTAAAAAAGTCTCTGCCCATGCAACGCTGCTTGCTTGAAGTCGCAAGGGAACAGTACACAGACTTCTATCGGGATAAGGAGCGGTGGCGTTATCTTCAGAAACTGGATACAAAGAACAGCCTGCTTTCATTGGATGGCTTTATGGATGATGAGGGCAACGCTTTAGACTTCATTGCTGATGAATCGGCGGATGTCGAGAAAACTGTTATCCATGCGGTGATGTTGGACAGGCTGAAAACCGCCCTGCCCTTATTGTCGGACAGTGAACAGGCGTTGATACAGGCAATCTTTTTTGATGGACTTACCGAACGAGAAGTCGGATTTAGGCTGCACTTCCCGCCATACTTCATAAGTGGGCGGCAAGAACGGTTGCAGATATTTTGGAACGGCTTGAATACTGCGGTCATACAGTCAATTTCCGTTCTACGACACGCTCTTTCAAAGACAAGACCAAAATACACAGACCGAGAGAAGAATGGAAAGTCTTTGAAAATACCCACGAAGCCATCATTGATAACAATACTTGGGAGCTTGTGCATGAGCTTAGAAGCCATAAACGCAGACCAAACCGCACAGGCGAGGTCAGCATTTTTTCTGGATTACTCTATTGTGCCGACTGCGGAGAAAAGCTGTATTACAGCGTGACGAACAATTACAGCCGAGAGCAGGCATACTTTTTCTGCTCTAGCTATCGCAAGAATACGGCAAACTGTACTGCACACTATATCCGTGAAAAGGTTGTTTATGCCTTAGTAATTGAGAGTTTGCAGCGTGTCTTGTTCCATATTCAGGCGTTTGAAAAACAGTTTGTGCAGGAACAACTTGACAAATCAAGCGAGGAACAGAAAAAGGAGCTTGCCAAGAAGCGGCATGAGTTAGCCAAATCCGAAAAACGTATTGCTGAACTTGATATATTATTTCAGCGGATTTATGAAGATAATGTATCGGGCAAACTGAGCGATGAGCGATTTTCAATAATGTCGGCAAATTATGAAACTGAGCAAAAAATGCTGAAAGACTCTCTTATTCAGTTAAAAGCCGATGTAGAAATGCAGGATGACAAGACCGCAAATGTCTCCGCTTTTATAGATAAGGTTAAGCGTTACACGGAAATCAAAGAGCTTACGCCTGCCATTGTCAATGAGTTTATTGACTATATCATGGTATCAAAGAAGCAGGTCATAGACGGAAAGACAGTATATCCCATTGACATTTATTATAGCGGTGTTGGAATTATCAACGCTCCATCTGCTGAAGAATATGAAGAAATGTTCCAAGAACGTTTGAAACAGAAGCGTTCCAAAGAAGAAAAAACGGCATAGCCACGAATGACTATACCGTAATTTGATACAGAGATGCCCTCGTACCCTTCACTTCCTTATGTGAAGGGTACGAACAACAGTCTTTTTATGTTTCCACAAAGCGTATAAATCCGTAAACAGGCGTCAGGCGTTGATCCAGATCACGCGAGGTGATGCAAAGGGACAATTACCATGACTTATTCATCCGGCAGTAAATTTAACATACAGGACCGGAAGAATGCAAGAGGTTCAGCATTCTGGGCGGAACAAAGAAAGAGCCAGTCATAGGGATTTCCGGCATACAGTTCTTCATAGCCGCATTGATACAGGAGATCATTGGCTTCGTCCAGATAGATTGCATATAAGTTATCCCTGTTATCAGAGATATCTGTGATACCGATTTTTATCTGAACCCAGAAACGGTAAAAGTCAAGCAATACGATCATTTTCCGGATGGAATCGTATGATTTTGAGACGGAGATCTTTGATTTAGACAGGACATCTGACATTACCTTTTTGCTTGGGAAGTTATTCTGTACAATGTAAGAGATTTCAGTATTCTTTGGAATCCCGGAAACGGTACAGAGTAAGCGGTCTAACAGGAAGGTGTTATTTCGTATATTTTTATTATCAATTGTTTCAAGAATATATTCAGCGGCAGAAGCGGAGTAGTTTTGATGCTGTGCATCGTAGAATATTTCTTTCATAAGAAGGCCGCACTGGTCAATATGTATGGAATTCAAGTCTTTGGATGCATTGTGAGATTTCAGTTTATTACGAAGTTTTCTCTTTAAATTGTCAATTTCCTTTTTTGCTTCTTCCGTAGCAATCAATTCACGCATCAAATCATTCAGATTTTTGAGAGCACTGCGGTTCCAGGAAGCAAAGTTTTCTTTGTTGGAGATCAGGAATTCTTTTAATTCATCTTCAGATTGAAAATCAGATATTCTATCTTTGATATATTGTGTGTAATTGGTTTCTGCATCGCTGCTGGCCTCTGTCTTTACAGCGGCAGAATGGATCTCACGTATGATATTCTGGGCCTGTGTATAAGAGATGCCATTTAGAAAGGCATAGAAAAAGACAGCCTCTTCAATCGTATGACAGTTAAAGGCTCTGTCATAATAAACGTGATGAAAAAACCAACGGGTTTCTTTATAGGTAAGGTTCAATGCAAAACATATCTCATATATTTTTTGTCTGCTGCCCGCTTCAATTTTTGGGCGGCGTTCACCTGAGAACCAGGAATCAACGGTTTTTTTTGTTATTGTGGAATGAATATCTCTGAGCTTTGAGAAGAGATATTTTGACATTTCAACAAGGTTATCTGTATCACCAGGATATCCGTTTCGTTTTAGCAACTCAATCAATCCTTTGTCAAATGTTCGAAAAGACTCCGGATTCTTCAGAAAATCAACGATATCTTTCGTGTCATCATAGGAAGTATAGCTTGAAGTGCTTTCCTGATTTTGTTTCGTATAGTTCTGTGTCATATAGAAATCTCCTTTATTTCAAATTTAAAATCATTATATCCCGAAAACTATAATTTTTCTATAAGAAACCACCATGCAGGCATATGTTTTCTCTATTTGGACGGACAAGCGGATGGTAATCAGAATTACAAATCCGTACATGGAAGCTGGTATCATAAAGCCACCAAAAAACACAGCAAAAATGGAGGTGTTGAGATGACAGGGATGATAGAGTGTGCAGGCTGGCACGAGAATAGCTGTGATGATGGTCCGGGGATCCGGTGTGTTCTGTTTTTTCAGGGATGCAGTAAGAATTGTAGGGAATGTCACAATTCTGGAATAAAAGATCCCGGCAAAGGCACAATGGTACCGATGGATGATCTGGTAGAGTTTATTGATGAAAATTGCTGTAATAAGAAGATCACCATTTCGGGAGGGGAACCATTGGAACAGATGGAAGGATTGCTGGCATTGCTGGGAGAATTAAAAATACGGGGCTATAATGTGTGCTTGTACACGGGATGGGAGATGGAACAGGTGCCAAAACAGGTACTGAGCATGACAGATTATATAAAGACAGGCGGATTCAACCCTAAGTTAAAGACCCCGGATATGCAATATGTTGGTTCTTCGAATCAGCAAATGTTTTCTATCAGAAACGGAAATGTGGAAGAAGTCAATCTGGTTGTAGAGGAGGAGACGTATGAAGCAAATGATCGATTTGGCAAACAGGAGGAAGAATGCAGCAGGTAAAGTCGTGGAAGCAGGGCAGGATTTCAGAAAAGAATATATTCTGAATCATATTGTCCCGGAGAAAAATGCAGAGAAACACAAGAATCGTACCTGTCATATCCATGATATGGAATATTATGATATCACACCGAATTGTATTGGAATCTCGGTAAGGGATCTTATTGGAAATCAAAGCAGAAGTTTTTCCAACATGACGCATGCACTGCATCGAAAAATTGTCGAATTAACCAATATACAATCGGGTGGGATAGGATTCATAAATTTCGATTTTGATATAGCGGCTTATGTGGGAGATGAAAGTGATGCGGAGATTACGGAGGCTTTTCATGAATTGTTTCTGGATCTCAACATGGATACACGAAAAGGATGTGAAAAACCTTATGTGACACTTAATTTTGGACTGGACACAAGTGCAAATGGGAGAAGAGCTGTTTTTTTCATGTTGGATGCATTTGAGAAGGGAGATGACAGGGGGAATCCTTTTATCTTTCCCAATCTGGTCTTTAAGATGAAAAGCGGGATCAATCTCGAAAGGAATACTGTGAACTATGACTTGTTTTGCAGAGCGATGAGCGTGACGGCAAAAAGGATGGTTCCCACTTATTTTAACTGCGACAGTGCCAGCAATGCACCATATCCGGCAGAGACTATTGGAATCATGGGCTGTCGGACAAGAGTTGTGACGAACATAAATGGACAGGAGGGTTCTCTTAACAGGGGAAATGTGGCATGTGTGACATTGAATCTTGTTCAGATGGCATATCAGGCGAATGGAAATTGGGATCTGTTTTATGAATTGCTGGATGAAAATCTGGAGGATGCAAAGGAATTGCTGCTGCATCGTTTTCGTACTCTCTGTAAAAAGGGTATGTTGGAAGAATATTATGATCAAAAATATTATCTGGGGGCAAAAGAAAAAAATGCCTTTGAAATGCTGAAAAACGGGACTTTGTCCATTGGATTTATCGGATTATGGGATGCTGTTGGAACTTTAATGGGACAGGAGATTACGTCTTCTGATATAATAAATCGGAACTACAAAGAAGCGTATGGAATCATTGGACATATGAGGAATTATACCGATAAGGCTTCAAAAGAAGAACATTTAAATTTTTCTCTTCTGGCATCGGCGGGGGAGGGGGTTACCGGGAATTTTGCCAAATATGATGACAGAAATCTGGGAAAGGATTTTCATGCCTGTAAAAAAGGATTTTACACCAATTCCTTTCATGTTCCGGTGGATGTAAAGATCAATTATAAGGCAAAGATCGAGCTGGAAGGAAAGTTCCATAAATTGTGCAATGGCGGTTCGATCACATATGTGGAATTGCAGGAGATGCCGGTGAGAAATGTGGAAGCGATTCAGGAAATCATCACATATGCATATGACAATGACTGTAATTATATCGGCATCAATTTTCCAATGGACAATTGTATGGAATGCGGATATACCGGGAGGGTGGCAGATGTCTGTCCATATTGTAACTCTGATAAGATCCGGAGGCTGCGGAGAGTATCCGGCTACCTGTCAGAGGAAAGCAGTTTTACTGCCGGAAAAAGAAAAGAATTGCATGCGCGGATATCTCATATATCGATGGAGTTTGCGGGAGAGGATAAACATGAAAGAAAAAAGGATTGCCTTAAAAAAAGGAACCAGGATCAGCGATAATGACAGAACGATTCAGATCGAAGAGGAGGTGGGAAGGGGTGCAAGCTGCATTGTATATAATGCAGCTTACAAGGATCCGATTGGTGTGGAACACAGGATTCGGGTGAAAGAATGTTATCCTGTCTACCTGCTGCTAAATCGAAGAGAAGACGGGGCATTGTCTGTTTTTGAGGGTGAGATTGAAAAATACGAAAAGGAAAAAAATAATTTTATTCAGGCATACGGGAAAAATGCAGAGATCAGAGGTACCCTTGGGCTTACCAATTCCACTATAAATGCCACAGATGTCATAACCTGCAATAATACCATTTACATACTGATGGCGTTAGATGAAGGAGTAGATTACAGAAAATATGAAGATGCATCCTTGAAAGAATTATTAGGACATATGAAAAGCCTGGCTGAATTGATTATGAAATATCACCAGAAAGGATATTTACATCTTGACATAAAACCGGAAAATATTTTTATTTTGCCGGAGACAGAGGAACATATTCTTCTGTTTGATTTTGATTCTGTCATAAGATGGGAGGAGATAAAGCAGAATGGAGGATTTCGGTTATCATTTTCGGAAAAGTTTTCCGCTCCCGAACAGATTCAGGGCAAGATTCAAAAGATTGGGAGGCATACAGACATCTATTCCATAGGGGCTGTGTTGTTTTATAAATTATTTGACAGAAAACCAGACGCAAAAGATTGCAGGATATCCAGTGAATTTAAGTTTGATTTTATGAAATATGGAAATGAAACGTATCCGCCCAGGTTATTTCGTCTGCTGGAAATGTTTTTCAGGAAAACTTTATCCACTTCAACCGTTTCAAGGTGGCAGAATATGCAGCAGGTCATGGACGCACTGGAAGAAATGAGTCTGCTTGCGGATGTGGATGCTGCCTATTTGATCGATTCTTTTCAGTATAATTCAGCCTGTTTTGTGGGAAGAGAAGAAGAACTCAGAACAATACATCATGTACTTTCTGAAAATCAGCTGGTGTTTCTTTCCGGGATCGGCGGCATTGGAAAAACAGAAACAGCAAAACAATATGTGAATAGATATCGGGACCAGTATGATACAGTTCTCTTCACCGTATTTGAGGACAGTATTCAGGTACTGGTCTGTGATGAGGTGATGATAAATAAGATAAGCAGAGAGGAAAAGGAATCGGATGCAAATTATTTCAGGCGGAAAATGGAGATCCTGAAAAAAAAGGCAACGCCCAGGGATTTGATCATTGTGGATAACTTTGACGTGGATTATGACGAGAATCTGGAAATTCTCTTTCAGTGCCCCTGTAAATTTATTATTACCACAAGAGAAGATTTTCGGGATTTTAATTATCAGCAGATAACGATTGATAAGATCCGTGATCATGATGAGATCTTAAAGTTATTTTCCACTTATAACGATGTGGAATATTCAGAGGATGAAAGCAAGGCAGTGAATCAGCTGATTGAGTTTTTGGATCATCATACCATGACAGTAGAATTGACCGCAAAGTATTTAAGGAATACAAAAAGCTCTCCTATGGAATTGTATCATAAATTTTTGGAAAAAGAAGGAATTACAAACATAGGGGAAATTATTGTCAGACAGAGAAAAGACTTCATATTGCGTTCTGCAACCGTAAATGATCACCTGAGAACGCTGTTTGACCTGTCAGGGTTTGATGATCTGGAGAATGAGATGATCAGCAGTCTTTCTTTATTTTCCGGTATTCGTATCAAAAGGTCCAGATTTGAAAAAATCTGTCAAATAGAGGATATAGGCAGCAGACTTGAAGTATTGATAAAACATGGGTGGATCAGGTGCAACGAGGAATCTGATAAAATATACCTTCATCAGGTGATCCAGGATTTGATCTATGTGAATCTGGCCCCGGATGCTTCAAAATGTCCCCATGTTGTAGATGGAATGATTCGTTATATGTCAGAATCAACACCTAATTATACGGAGAGCAGAATCAGGAAACAGGTTTTGGAAATCTTTATGCACAGGCTTCAGGGAGAGACCCTTCCCTATACAAAACTATGCCTGATATCCGCAAAACAGGAAAAATTACAGGAAGCCGAGAAGATACTTGTCCAGAAAAAGGAAAGAGAGAGATTTGATCTTCTTCAGAGGATATATCGAAAATTGATCCGGTTCGTTCTGGAAATGAATGATATAATTGAATCGGATCTGGAATTAGATGATTTTATAAAGCTACAATATACAAAGGTAGCAGAATTGTTGGATAAATCCATGGAATGTTGTTTTGCATATACAGATTCTCCCAACTATCTTGTAAAAGAACTGGTAGACTTGGGAAAAGAGACAGATCGTGCACTGGCAGAACAATTATGGACATATGAAGATGAAACCGTTCCCGAATTAGATGCAGTCTATCATAAGATCATGCAGGCATTTGATCTTGCAACTGAAAAGATGCCGGAAACAAATTATAATGCATCGGAAAAAGAAAGATTCTATATGCAGATCCAGGAGTTTTATTCGGATAAAGATTTCATGGCGTTGTATCGGTATGAGCATTTTTCAGATGCAGAAAAAGCCTATTGGTATCAGGAAAAGATGAATGCGCTGAGATGCCAGACATCAGGAGAGAATTGTACAGCGATGTTTCCCCAGGGAACAGAAACTACCTATTTTCTATCTTCGGATGTTACATATCATGATATGGCGGAACAATATGAGAAAAAAGGAGATTACGAGAAAGCAATCGCCTTCTACAGGCGTGGATATCAGGAAGGAAATGAACTTTTTGAGATGGCAATGCAGAGTATTTCCCAGGTATATGTAAAGATGGGAGAATATGAACGTGCCATCAAAAGTTTGGAACAGGTATTGTATGCAGATAAGAAGGCGGAGAAAGACCCGGAAGTTTATTTCAGCTATTCAAAATATATCTGCAACGATTTAATAAAACTATTGATTACACAAAATCAACTGGAAAAGGCAAGATATTATGCAGAGGAATTGATTCATTACTGTGAACAGGATCGGAAGGAAGAGGATAGTGAATACGAGATCACCTATCTGATCGCAGGCTATTTTTCTTTATATCAGATTTCAGGGAATGAAAGTGAAAAAGAACTATTCTGGAACCAATGCTTAAAATATTTTGAGTTGTTGGGGAATCATGAGATTGATAGTGAAATTTATGATTTTGTAAAGGAATATATAAAAATTACGGATGTAACGTATCATGAGATCAATCAGATTCTGGACAGGATCGAAAAATGGGAGGGAAAGACGGTAAAAGAATGTATATTGTCAGATACGCTGAAGAGATTTGTCAATAAAGAGGATTTTAAACAATGGCATGTTCTTTTTCTCATTAAACTGGCAGAGGTTTCCAATTCCTTTCCGGATGAGAATGCAAAAAAAGCATTGGAATACTGTAATCTGGCACAGAGGTATTATGAACAGTACCATTTGGAAGATGAATATGTCAGAAGCCGGATGTATCATGCGCGATATGAAAGCATGTCAAATGATCTGTCTTTTGGATATGAAGAAAAAATAGAGGTACAAAAGAAATGTAATTATCAGCTTCTTGCAGAACGGGAAATCTGCGGATCGTCTTGTTCAGAGGAAAAGAAAATTGATATCTGGAAAGATGCGGCGCGTCAATACGGGTACATGGATGATTTTGAAAAGGAGATCATCTGTCTGAAACATGCAGTTGAGATATTGGATCCCATTCTGAATCAATATGATTACAGCAAATTTAATCGAAACTATTCCTATATCATGAGAGATCTTATACGGGCATATATCAGAGTCGGTCATACAAAAAGCGCTATGGATACGATCCGAATACTGTATGTGAATCTGATTCATTTTATCTTCGAGACTGAGAACGAAGAAGAATTTGTAGACAAAGTCAGGAATATGAGCACAATCGGAGAATTTTTAGAGGAGATCAATGAGAATGAGACGGCTATCAGAATATATACGGCAGCTATTTATCTGGAAATAGAAAAATCACCGGACATACGACTTGTCCGAAAATTATTTATGACAGAGGATACTCTGCAGCTGCTATGCGAATCCATTCTGTGTCAGATTGAAAACGGAGTGGAGCAGGAAGCGGTAGATACCATTGTAGACCTGAATGAGAAAGTTCTGCAAATAATGGAAAAGATAGATCACCCTGAGAGCTATCAGTTGTTTGTGAAAAAAATTAAAGAAAAATATCAATATCAGGATATTGAATTTAGGAAACGATAAGTATGTTTCCCATTTGAATCACTCTTACAAACCGAGACAGTGAATTTGATAAGATAAAAGCGCAGCAGGAAAGCCAAATATTTAAAAAGCATTTGAAAAGGAGAAAGAAAAATGGATGAACGAATCAGACAGGTATGCCTGGATATTGCACAGTCCAGCGGAAACATAAGCAGAGAAGAATTGAAAAAAGCACTTTGGATATTTAAGGAATTGAAAAAAGCTCACAGTCAGAGAGGCTATGAGGAACAGGAGGAAAAAGCAATAAAAGAATTGCTGGACCTCACAGCAGAAAGTGGGGGAATCAAAGAAAGGGTAGAGAGGATAGAAAAAATACTGGAGCAGATCCAAAGAATTGGTTATGAGGAAGGATATCTGTATGCGCTTACAGTATTGGAAGAGAGTACGGCACAGGTTTTGTAAAACATTCTGATCCATGACAAATCTAAAATTTTCAGAAAATATTAGCACTCACCTCTTGACAGTGCTAACAACAGGTGTTATATTGCAGTTAAACAAATCAAATCTGCATATTCTTACGCGCAAAGCAAAGAATATGCATAGATGCATCAGGAGGTGTTACCATGAACATACAAAAATTTACGCAAAAATCAATCGAAGCCATCAACGACTGCGAAAAACTGGCATACGAATACGGCAATCAGGAAATCGAGCAGGAGCATCTGCTTGCGGCGCTTTTGCGGCAGCCGGACGGTTTGATTCAAAAGATGATTGAAAAAATGGAAATCAATACGGAACATTTTATGGATAACGCCATCCGCCGTCTGGAACAGCGGGTCAAGGTATCCGGCGGACAGGTTTACATCGGACAGGCGTTAAACAAAGTTTTGATCAGCGCGGAAGACGAAGCGAAGCAGATGGGAGACGAATATGTATCCGTGGAGCATTTGTTTCTGGCGATGCTGAAATATCCGAATCCGGCGTTAAAAGAACTATTCAAAGAATACGGCATTACAAGAGACCGGTTTCTGCAGGCGCTTTCTACTGTCAGAGGGAATCAGCGCGTGACCTCGGACAATCCGGAAGCTACTTATGATACGCTTGAAAAATATGCCTACGATCTTGTGGAGCGGGCGAGAAATCAGAAATTAGATCCCGTGATCGGAAGGGATTCCGAAATCCGAAATGTGATCCGGATCCTTTCTAGGAAGACAAAAAACAATCCCGTCTTAATCGGCGAGCCGGGCGTAGGCAAGACCGCCGTCGTCGAAGGGCTTGCGCAGCGTATTGTGCGCGGCGACGTGCCGGAGGGCTTGAAAGATAAAAAACTGTTTGCGCTGGATCTGGGAGCGCTTCTGGCAGGAGCAAAATACCGCGGCGAATTTGAAGAACGTTTAAAAGCCGTGTTGGATGAGGTCAGAAAATCCGACGGACAGATTATTCTGTTTATTGACGAGCTGCATACGATTGTCGGAGCCGGTAAGACGGACGGAGCGATGGACGCCGGAAATATGCTAAAGCCGATGCTTGCCAGGGGTGAGCTACACTGCATTGGTGCAACGACATTAGACGAATACCGTCAGTACATTGAAAAAGACGCTGCCCTGGAGCGGAGGTTCCAGCCTGTTTTGGTAGACGAACCTACGGTAGAAGACACGATTTCTATTCTCCGCGGATTAAAAGAGCGTTATGAAGTGTTCCATGGCGTAAAGATCGCGGATGCGTCTCTTGTTTCTGCCGCCGTGCTCTCAAACCGTTATATTTCCGATCGTTTTCTGCCGGATAAAGCGATTGATCTGGTGGACGAAGCCTGTGCGTTGATTAAGACGGAGCTGGATTCCATGCCGACGGAGCTGGACGAATTAAACCGGCGCATTATGCAGATGGAAATTGAAGAGACGGCGTTAAAAAAAGAAGAAGACCGGTTAAGTCAGGAACGATTATCCTCTCTGCAGAAGGAACTGGCGGAGTTTCGGGACGAATTTTTCGCAAAAAAAGCGCAGTGGGACAACGAGAAGAAATCCATAGAGCATGTGCAGAAATTAAGGGAAGATCTGGAGAATCTGAAAAACGAGATCAAACAGGCGCAGCAGAATTATGATTTAGAGAAAGCCGCAGAACTGCAGTACGGCAGGCTGCCGGAGCTGCAAAAACAGCTTGCGGTTGAAGAGGAAAAAGCGAAAAGCGAAGAGTTGTCCTTGGTACATGAGATCGTCAGCGAAGAAGAAATTGCCAGAATTATTTCACGCTGGACCGGAATACCGGTTGCAAAGCTGACGGAAAGCGAGCGGAACAAGACGCTGCATCTGGACGAAGAACTGCACAGAAGAGTGATCGGGCAGGACGACGGCGTAACAAAAGTAACCGAAGCGATCATCCGTTCCAAAGCCGGCATTAAAGATCCGACAAAACCGATCGGCTCGTTTCTCTTTCTGGGACCGACCGGCGTCGGTAAAACAGAGCTTGCCAAAGCCCTTGCCGAGAGCCTGTTTGACGACGAACGCAATATGGTACGTCTTGACATGTCGGAATATATGGAGAAATATTCGGTTTCCCGCTTGATCGGAGCGCCTCCGGGATATGTCGGTTATGATGAGGGCGGACAGCTGACAGAAGCCGTCCGCAGGAAGCCATATTCTGTCGTATTGTTTGACGAAGTGGAAAAAGCGCATCCCGATGTGTTTAACGTGTTGCTTCAGGTTCTCGATGACGGCAGGATTACGGATTCTCAGGGACGGACCGTGGATTTTAAAAATACAATTATTATTATGACGTCAAATCTCGGCTCGGCGCAGCTTTTGGAACATATCGCAGCAGACGGCAGCATTCCGCAGCAGGTGGAGCAGTCGGTGATGGAGGAGCTGAGACGGAATTTCCGACCGGAATTTTTGAACCGCCTGGACGAGATCATCTTGTTTCAGCCGTTGACAAAGGAGAATATCGGCAATATCATCCGTCTGTTAATGGAAGAGTTAAATCGAAGGTTACAGGAGCGGGAAATCAAAGTGGAGTTGTCCGATGCAGCGGAGAGGCATATTGTAGAGCATGGGTACGATCCGGTATTTGGGGCGAGACCGTTGAAGCGATTTTTGCAAAAGCATGTAGAAACGCTTGCTGCAAAACTGATGTTGGAAGATCAGGTAAAAAGCGGCGATACAATCCGGATCGACGTCAGTGGAGATGCGCTTACGGCTTCCGTCAAAAGCGTGGATTTTTAGAACGCATCCTGCATATAGTATCGTAAGAGAATATAAAGCAGTGATGAGATGAAAAACGTACGAAATTTTATTTTGGGAATGGATTTGCTGCTGCTTTGCATACTCGCAGGAAAAGCAGCGGAAAACGGTATGCTGCGGATGGCAGAGGAAATGGGGAGAAATGAAGGAACCTGGACGATCATGAAAGAATCAGACGTAAACACGAAGGATTTGACCAAGAAGAAAGTAGCGCTCACGTTTGACGACGGACCGAATCAAAATTATACGGAAATGCTTTTAGAGGGATTAAAAGAGCGTGGTGTGCATGCCACGTTCTTTTTGTTGGGCAAGCAGGTGGAGCAGTCTCCCCAAATTGTCAAAAAAATGCATAGAGACGGTCATTTAATCGGAAACCATTCGTACGAACATGTAAACTTAAGCAGTTTGAGCGATGAAGCGGCCATGAAGCAGGTGGATATGACAAATGAAGCCATTTATAAAGTTACGGGAGAATACCCCGAGTATATCCGTCCGCCGTTTGGCTGCTGGAAGAGCAATCTGGATTATGAAACGACAATGATCGAAGTGCTTTGGAATATCGATCCTCTGGATTGGAAAACAAACAGCACGGCGGCAGTGGTGGAACGTGTGCTAAAGAAAGTAGAGGAGGATGATATCATTCTTTTGCATGACGCGTCAGAATCGTCTGTAAATGCGGCGTTTGAGATCATAGATAAATTAAAAAAAGAAGGCTATGAATTTGTGACGGTAGATGAGATATTATTTGATTAGGATCGAAACGACCCTTTGGCGGAAAAGCAGGTTTGACGGATTCTGTTCTTTTCCAATACACTGTAGGATAGAGGAAAATATAAAACTTCTGTTTGGGCGGGAGTATGCCGGGTATGCTATATAGAAATGCATAAGAAACGGAGGAATCAATGGAAATGAAACGATATGAATATGATACGAAAATTCAGGAAGTAAAAGACAAAGGTGGTGCATACGTGGCATTTCCTTATGATGTCAGAGAGGAATTTTACGCAGGTCGGGCAAAAGTTCATGTGGAGTTTGACGGCGAGCCATATGACGGAAGCGTAGTAAATATGGGTGTAAAAAATCCGGACGGTTCCGTATGCTATATCATTGGAGTCCGAAAAGATATACGAACGAAGATCCGTAAACAGCCGGGTGATTCGGTCCATGTAGTGGTCTGGCCAAGAAGATGAGAGGCTCGGTTTCTTTTGGGACTACCGCCGGCGGCGTATTGACTTTGCTCTTTTTCTGTACTATAATATATGGAAACAGAAACGATAGGTCTCGGTTAGTATATGCAAAAGAAAGGATGGGAGAGGATGAAATTACGTTCTTTATTTATAGTTCTTTTTTCTGTAGCGGTGGTTGCCGGTACGGTAATTACACTAGACGCATTTGCGGCAAATCCTAGGGAAGATTCGCGTATCGAAGAAGCATCCGAGAAAGAGGATACTTCCGCAGGGAAACAGGATTCGTTTGTTTGTGAAGCGGAGGGATGTATGAGGACGGGCGTTCATACACAGGCGCTTTGTCCGCTGCCGGAATGTACAGAGGCGGCTGTTCATGTTCATGACGGAACCTGTTATTTCGCACACAGCGTGGATGACGGGCATGCCTATCATGTTTGCGGCATAGAAGGCTGTACGCTGGCAGGAGAGCATACACATAACAGCTGCGGCGTAGAAGGCTGCGCACTGACAGAAGAGCATATGCATAACAGCTGCGGCGTGGAAGGCTGTACACTCGCAGACGAGCATACGCACAACAGTTGCGGCGTAGAAGGCTGTGCAAGAACGGACGAGCATACGCATAACAGCTGCGGCGTGGAAGGCTGTGCAAGAACGGACGGTCATACACACAACAGCTGCGGCGTGGAAGGCTGTGCAAGAACGGACGGTCATACACATAACAGCTGCGGTGTAGAAGGCTGTGCGAGAACGGATGGTCATACGCACAACAGCTGCGGCGTCAATGGCTGCAATATTACGGAAGCGCATTCACATCATAACGGAAATTCAGGAGGATCCGGCCATCGTTCCAGACATGGCGGCCACCATTAATCATTACCCTCAGCAGCAAAAAGAGGTTGCACTCGTGGCTGCTGAGGGTAATTGTTTCTATCGGATCAGCGATACGGTTTCTTTGCCATATTTGCGTTTAGAATGTATATAGATACAAGGCGTTTGTACCTGACTGGTTGCTGCTGATTTCTACCCGGTTGTCGTCAAACCAGCCGATACACCATTCCTTCAGTCCGGCATATCCTTCCCGGTCAAAGGCTGTGAACGTTCCTCCTTCTAAATCCAGCACACCAAGCTGAGAGAAACCCATGGATTCATCCGTAATTTCTTCGGTGACGCTGTACAGCAGCTTCGTTTTTGAGGGATTGGAAAGAAAGCTGCCGTTGTTCTGAAAGACAAAATTGTTCACCGGGGTTTTTGATCCCGTTTTTAAATCGACGACGGACAATGTTTTTTTCGGATCTACATACAGGCCGTATCGTCCGCCAAAGAACATCATGCCGTAGTTTACGATGGAATACGTTCCATAATCCTGGAGGAAGTAGTTTTCCCGGCGCAGCGCCTGCACAAGCCTGCCCGTAGCCACATCATATGTAAATACAGAACAGCTTTTCTGGTCTTCTGACACCTGTACCAGCAGCTGCGTATCGTGGTCGGCAAAGAACGCGCCGTCAATCTTTTGATCGGTCAGGGTGGAAAGATTGGTCAGAGATTTTTTCGTTACGTCACAAAAATAGTATGTTTTCTCATCTCCCGTTTCGAGACATGTGATAATGACCCTGTCCAAACCGCCGGACCATTGGTAATCCCAGGTATTAGAGAGGTCTTCTGCACCGGTTCCCTGCAGAAAGTCTTCCGTTTTTTCGGTGTCCAGGTGATAAAGCATGGGGTATTGCCGGTAATCCTGCTGACGTCCCTGTGACAGATACAGAAGGACTGCGTCGCTGCGGCCGGAAACAGAATTTGTTAACCAGCCGGTTTCGGGCGAACCGTCCGTATACGTTCCCTCGCCATAAACGGAGACGCCCCCGTCATGTATGCACCAGTAAATCTCACCCTGGTACGTTTCTCCCTGCCATGCCGTCGAAAACGATTTTTTTTGCGTGTCTATTTCCACGGCAGTTCCATCCTGCACGTTCCAAAAACGGACAGAGCGAACCGTATCGTTTTCTCCGTAGTCAACATGATAGAGGACTCCATCTCCGGATTCATAATACGAGTCTCCCAGCTGGATATATTCTGCTTGAATCCGTCCGCCGATGTCTGATTTGGAAACGTGAAATCCTCTGTCGTTATGATCCGGCACAGATTCCACTTGTCCGATGTGGAAAAAAGAGAACACCATCTGACGAAATCCGGCGTTTACAGACATGACCGTTCCGAGAACACTGATAAAAACCAGCAGAATGGCGGCAGCCGTCGCTGCCCATCGGACCACAAGCCGTCGGTTTCTTCCGTGAATTTCCGCTTCTGCCTCTTCAATATACCGTTCATCCAATTGACCGATTGCATCCAGAAGTTGTTTTGCTTTCATATGCGGACACCTTCTTCCTCTAAAAATTGTTTTAATTTCTTACGCAGGCGCAGAAGCGTCATCTTAACCTTGCTTTCGCTGACGCCGAATGCTGCCGCAATTTCTTTCACAGGATCCAGATACCAGTACCGTCTGACAAACCATATGCGTGCCTGCGGATTTGTTTTGGACAGAAAACGGTTCAGCATGTCGGCAAGTGCAAGCTCGTCTACTGTCTGTTCCGTGTCAAACGAAGATGGAATGCAGGATTCTAATTCCTCCAGCGCCAGCGGAATTTCGCCGCCGCCCCGTTTTTCTGCCGTATACCCGTCATAACGGTCGAATGACAGATTCCGAACAATTTTTCCGAGAAATGCGGACAGGCAGTTCGGTCGTTTTGGAGGCATGGCGTTCCATGCCCTCAGATAGGTGTCGTTTACGCACTCTTCACTGTCTTCTTTATTATGTAAGATGTGATAGGCGATGCTGTGGCAATATCCCCCGTATTTGTTCGCCGTCTCCGAAATCGCGTCTTCCGAACGCTTCCAGTATAAGTCTATGATTTTCTTATCATTCATTTTGATTTCCTTTCTGTCAGAATAAATGCTTGCTCACTATTATACACGGGAAAAAGGATCTGTGCGTCACAGAAAAAGAACGAATTTTGACAGAATTTTTTAATGGGCGGTGGGTACGATTTGGGTACAGATTTTTATATCACTGTTTTTCTACAGTTATTCCTTTGTTTTTTGCACACTCTATAATAGAATCGGAAAAACTAGGAGTATTAGAAATATTTTTTCCTAAAATAACTTTTGACGGTAATATAAAATCAAATAAAGTGCCTGTGCTATTATTGTCGCTTCTTCACAGTTGATACTCGTATCTTTGAAATCGTCAGAATTAAACTTAATATCTTTTGTTTCACTTCTATTTTCAAGATATTACAGCAATCTTCTGATCCCACAATGACGCTGGCTGACTTTTGGGAAATGTAACAAGTGAAAAAACTACCATCCTATAAGAGAATTTCTTGAAAAACTGCATTGGGACGGAAGAAACAGGATTGCAAATCAGCTCCCGCGCTTTCTGGGAGCAGATGATAATGAATATACAAGAGAAAGTAAGATATGGTTGAATTTGTTCTGCAAAAGGAATATAATAAAATTGTATTTGGAGGGATATTATGGATTACTTAACTTCTGAAGAAATTGCACAAAAATGGGATATATCAACACGTCGCGTAACAACTCTTTGTAAAGACGGAAGAATAGATGGGGCGGTTCAAAAGAGTGGAATATGGCTGATACCTCATACCGCAAAAAAGCCGGAAAACATGAAGCGTGGAAGAAAAGCGGGAAATAAGCGGAATGTTTAATTTAAAATTACTTGTTTGGGAGCGTTGTGATATTTGGGCGTATCGTTTTAATTGTATTTTCTGCATTGATTAGATATTATAGAGGAAAAGAGAAATTGCATAAAGATATGGAAGATTAAATGCTGGCAAGTTCATCTGAATGAGCTGATTAATAGATTATGCCGCATTAAGGGGATATTAGCGCAGCAAGGAGATGTTGTTATGAGCAGAGCGGAAAAGGTTTTAAATATGCAGATAACAATTGCAAATAATATGAAGCAAGAATGGAATATTGATTTTTGCAAAGTCAGTGAACTTTTAGATAAATATGATTTGTTGCCATATATTGATACTTGTTATGAATCATATAATTCTATGGGAATAAACGGAATCCTGCAGGATTTGAAATCATATATGGATGCGATTGAAGGGGCGGTTTGACGATGAAAGATTTATTCCACGGAACAACATATGACATTAACAAGATTGATGTGACGCAAGGGAAAGGCTACAAAGATTTTGGAAAAGGATTTTATGCTACTGCGATAAAAAGCCATGCAGAAAATATAGCAAGAAGAAACAAGCGGATATTTGAAGCAAGGGATGCAAAGATACGGCAGAGAAATCCCGGATATAAAACAAAAGCATATAAAGCGTATAGATATAATTTGGAATTTGATGATAACTGCATTCATACCACCGGGGATTTAAAAATAAAGGTATTTCATCAAGCAGACAGAGAGTGGGTGCGGTTTATCTTGAAAAACAGAAGCTCTGATATTAGTCTGCATGATTATGATATTGTAATTGGACCGACAGCAGATGAGAATACGGTTACAATCATTAATTCTTATCAAGAAGAGCTGCTGGCAACTAATTATGCAGAAGAAGTGTTGGATGCACTGATAAATGAGTTGGAACCTGAAAATTTACCCAAACAGTATTTTTTTGGAACGAACGCTGCAATACAGAAACTTCGTTTTAAGAAAAATAGAAGGGAGATTGTAGGATGAAAGCAACGAGTGTCAATATTAATAAATCAATACAGGCTATTTCTGTTTATTTAGTGCATCGTATAAGCATGGAGGAACACTGCATAGAAGAAGATGCGTTAAAAAGCCTTCTAAAGACAATGACGTATGAATTATTACAAGATAGAGAGACTGGTTTGTATGCCGAGTCTCCAGAGTGTATATGGAGTATGCTTCAGGATGAAAAAAATGGAAATAAAGAGCCGTGGATCAAGGAATAGAAAATAAAAATGGCGTACAGTTTTGGCAAAAATAGATACAGAGAGGGTTATATATGTAACTTCTGACGGCCATATTGAGAATTATAATGATCCGGAAGAAAAAGTTAGGGAGATGTCCTTGATCCTGCCTGCGGTTCAGGGGGATTTTTGCTTTATGCTCTGGAATATATGAGAAAGCAGGCGGGTGAATTTTATGATAAAGATACTATAGACTACTACAATTATTGGCATAATTGGCAAGGTGGTATCCTTCAGCAGAGCGTGATGGCCAGCAAGAAGCAGAGCGCGCGAATTGCAGGCTTTTGGCAATGAAAGAAGTTGATTTTTCCGGTGCGCGTCATAATGTTATGATAGAAATCGGTTACGCTTTAAAGCATGTTCATACGGGAAGAATGGTATTTTATTTTCAAAAGTCTGAAATATGCGATAGTGTGCCATTTGATGTTAGTCATTTGGCGTATGATGAGATTTTTGATTCTGCAGAAATAAGAATTAAAACCCAAAAACGCATTCAAACAATTCTTGAACAGGCAGGAAATGGTGAAATATAAAGGACAGGAGATGTTGCTTTTGAAAAATATGGAAAAGAAAAGATGATAGGAACTTACATAGGAGGCAGTACCTTGCAAAGATGTTTCCTTTAGCGATTGCGAGTACAAAAGAACAATTGGAATCGAAAGGAAAATAGGTGGTTGGGTACAATTTGGGTACACCAGCTTTGAAACTATATAAACGAAAGATAAAAGCGAATCAAAATGATACTGTTTTCTGAGGAAAAGAAATGTAAAACAGGGCTTTTAACGAACTAAAAAAAGAGGATGTGTTATAATAGAAAAACAATATGGGGGATCGTTGATTACAACAAACGCCATGCGGCGGATCAGAGAGGTGAATGCATGGGGAGAAACATTGTTTTATTGGCTGTTATACTTATGTTATCCGGCTGCGGAACGGGGAAGTTTCGGAAATCCGAAGTGATTTTTTCGGACACCTATTATTTGGAAGATGCAGACAACATGGAATTTGTTTTTTCGGATGACAGTACGCTGACCGTTCGGCAGAAAGGGATTTATGAGCTGACGGAAAACGAAGAGGGGGAGGCGGTTGTCCGGATCTGCCTGGATGATATCAGCAGGGAATTGCCGGAAGACTATAATTTTACGGAGTATCTGATACGGGAGGCGGATACGCATATAACGCTGACGTTTACGACGGAAGAGTTTAATCTGGACGCCAATCCGATGCTGTTGTTTTTCAGCGGGGGAGAAGACGGGCTTTTGTCCGGCGAGTATTTTGACGGAACATATCAGATCGGAGAAGAAAACGCAAGTTATCTGTATATGTTTGAAAAGGACGGCAGTATTACCATGCGGGTGAATGAACGGTATTATGCGGATCGCCAGGGGAACATGACGTTGTCTGACCATGCCGGCAGCACAAGATATCTGTATGAAGCTGCAGCAGATACGCTGATCATAAAGAACATGAAGGAGGAGGCGATTCTGAACCTGAAAAAAGAACCGGAATCCGATTAATATAAGACAGAAAGGGAAACATATGATAGGAATTATTGGAGCCATGGATACGGAAGTGGCAAGATTAAAAGAGCTTATGACGGAAGTGGAAATTGTAAAAGCGTCGTCGATGGAATTTTATAAGGGGATATTACACGGAGCCGACGCCGTTGTCGTGCGCGCCGGCGTCGGCAAGGTCAATGCGGCATGCTGTACGCAGGCGTTATTAGATCGATGGCCGGTAAGCTGCGTGATCAATACCGGGATTGCAGGATCTCTTCGGGCGGAAATTGATATCGGAGACATCGTGCTTGCGTCGGATGCGGTAGAACACGATATGGATGTTTCCGCTTTGGGATATCCGCCGGGAAAAATTCCGGATATGGATGCGGCATCGTTTGCGGCGGACGAAACGCTGCGCCGGATTGCAAAAGAAAGCTGCGAGAAAGTGAACCCGGATATCCATGTGTATGAAGGGCGCGTTGTGACGGGAGACCAGTTTATTTCCAGCAAAGAAAAAAAAGCGTGGCTTGTGGAAACATTCGGCGGTTTCTGCGCGGAAATGGAAGGAGCGGCGATTGCGCATACGGCATATTTAAACGGGACGCCGTTTTTGATCGTACGCGCGATTTCCGATAAAGCGGATGACAGCGCAAAGATGGATTATCCGACGTTTGAAGCAAAGGCAATCGAGCATTCGGTTCGTTTGATCGAAGAGATGGCAGGGAGGTTGGCATCATGGAAAAAATAGCAAGTTTTACAGTAAATCATTTGACGCTTCTGCCGGGGATTTATGTTTCCCGGAAAGATCATATCGGCACAGAGACAGTGACGACGTTTGACATCCGTATGACGCGGCCGAATTTTGAGCCGGTGATGAATACCGCGGAGGTTCATACGATCGAGCATTTGGGGGCGACATTTTTAAGGAACCATAAGGAATATGCGGATAAAACGGTTTATTTTGGACCGATGGGATGCCGGACGGGTTTTTACCTGATTCTTTCGGGAGATTATGCGTCGGGCGATATCGTGGATCTGGTCAAAGAGCTGTTTGTGTTTATGCGGGATTTTAAAGACGAGGTTCCGGGAGCCGCGGCAAGAGACTGCGGCAATTATCTGGATATGAATCTGCCGATGGCAAATTATCTGGCAGACAAGTTTTATAAAGAAGTTTTATGTCATCTTACAGAAGAGCGGCTGAATTATCCGGAATAAATTTATGCGTACGAAGGGAACGTTGGCCGCAGTTTTGATATAGAGCAGAAATGGATACGGCGGCAGACAGAAAACAGACAGGAGGCAATTATGCTTAAGACAGGAATCAAGGGATATGCAGAAGTTACAGTAGGGCAGGAACATACGGCAAAGACAAGAAAAAGCGGGACGCTGCAGGTGTTTGCAACGCCTGCCATGATTGAGCTGATCGAGGAAGCCGCATGGAAAAGCGTGGCAGACGAGCTGGAGGAGGGATGCGTAAGCGTTGGCATCAGCCTGAACATCAAACATTTGTCTGCGACACCGGTCGGGATGAAGGTGTCCTGCCGGACCGAACTTGCAGAGGTGGACGGCAGACGTCTCGTGTTTTTAGCAGTTGTGGAAGATGAAACCGGCAAAGTCGGGGAAGGCATTCACGAGCGTTTTATCGTTTCGTCGGAGAAATTTCAGAAAAAAGCGGACGAAAAAAGAGGCCATTAGTCCTCTTTCGCCCATCCAAACGAACAGGCAGCCGCCCGTTTCCACATCTTTATTTTGAAATCCCGTGTTTCTTGCGGGATGTTCGGTGTAAAGATCCGGTCGGCTGTCTGATTTTTTATGACTTCATCTTTACTGCTCCAATAGCCTGTAGCGAGTCCGGCCAGATAAGCCGCGCCCATGGCGGTCGTTTCTACACATAGGGGGCGTAGGACAGGGGTGCCGATGAGATCGGCCTGCATCTGCATCAGAAGATTGTTTGCGCTTGCCCCGCCGTCTGCTTTTAAAGCGGCAAGCGGGATATCTGCATCTGCTTTCATTGCTTCTAACACATCGTTTACCTGAAAAGCGATCGATTCGAGCGTTGCCCGGATGATGTGGTATTTATTTACGCCGCGGGTCAGTCCCACGATCGTTCCTCTTGCATATTGGTCCCAATAGGGCGCGCCGAGTCCCGTAAAAGCAGGTACGACAAAACAGCCGCCCGTATCGTCTACTTTTCTTGCCATATATTCGGAATCCGAGGCAGAATCGATCAGTTTCATTTCATCGCGCAGCCATTGGATCGCTGCGCCTCCGACAAATATCGAACCCTCCAGCGCATATTGTACGGAACCGTCCAGCCCCCAGGCAATCGTGGTCACTAATCCGTTGTTGGAAAACACGGGTGTTTCTCCCGTATTCATCAATAAAAAGCAGCCGGTTCCGTACGTGTTTTTTGCTTCTCCGGGTAAAAAGCAGGTTTGTCCGAAGAGAGCGGCCTGCTGGTCTCCGGCGGCTCCGGCAATCGGGATCGGGGCGCCGAAATAAATCGGGCTGGTTTCTCCGTAAATATGGCTGGAAGGCATGGGGACGGGAAGCATGGACTTTGGAATGTTTAGCTCCGAGAGTATTTCATCGTCCCATGTCAGCGACTGAATATGGAACAGCATGGTTCGGGAAGCGTTGGAGTAGTCCGTGACATGGACCTGTCCGTTGGTCAGCTTCCAGATCAGCCAGGTCTCGACCGTACCGAATAACAGATCGCCGTTTTCGGCTTTTTTTCTTGCGCCTTCTACGTTGTCTAAGATCCATTTGATCTTTGTGGCGGAAAAATAGGCGTCGATGACAAGACCGGTTTTCTTCCGGAATGTTTCGGTGAGGCCTTTTTTCTTCAGCAAGTCGCAGTATTCGGAAGTTCTGCGGCACTGCCAGACAATCGCGTGATACACCGGTACGCCGGTATGCCTGTCCCAGACAATCGCGGTCTCGCGCTGGTTTGTTATGCCGATTGCGCAGATATCTCCCGCCGAAGCGCCGATATTTTCCATAGCGGCTTTTGCCACTTCCAGCTGAGTGGACCAGATTTCCTCCGCATCATGTTCCACCCAGCCGGGTTTCGGGAAAAACTGGGTAAATTCTTTTTGGGCTGCGCTGCACATTTCTCCATTTTGATTGAATAAGATGCATCGGCTGCTTGTCGTTCCGGAATCGAGAGCCATTATATATTTTGCCATAGAAGAACCTCCTTTTGCCGCGGTTGATTTTATCATTATACGCCTATTCGGCGAAGTCGGCAAGATGATATCGCAGGTTCTCTTCCGGCTGCTTGAAATCGTTTGGGTATGAGATTTCATATTGACACACTAGGTAAATGAAGATAAAATAAATTCATGTGAATGAGAGAACACAATATCTGGAGGAGACTATATGAGGATTTCAACAAAAGGACGTTATGCGCTCAGGCTGATGTTGGATATTGCAGTCCATGATGCCGAGGAGCCCGTGCGTTTAAAAGATACGGCAGGTCGTCAGTCCATATCCGTAAAATATTTGGAGCAGATCATAGCGTCTCTTGTCCGCTGTGGCTATGTGAAAAGCATACGCGGTCCCCAGGGGGGATACCGCCTTGTGAAAAAGCCGGAAGAATATACGGTCGGTATGATACTGCGCCAGGTAGAGGGCAGCATGGTTCCGGTCGCATGCGTGGAAAACGGTGCGGCAGACTGTGACAGACAGAGCGGATGCGTCACGCTGCGCATTTGGAAAGAACTGGATGAAGCAATCCGCGGCGTGCTGGATAGATATACGCTGGCAGATCTGGTTGCATGGCAGAACGATGCCGGTTAGTCTGCTTTTGCTGGATTCCGTTTGGCTAAATGGAACAATAGTCAGGCTTGTCACTTGACAAATGCATCAGACAGATTTATACTGCATTTAATTCCTATTAAACAAATAGAAAATATATGAAATAATGTCAGAAATGACGGAAAGAGAGGAGAACATGGCAGAAATATTTCAGGGAACTTTAGGTTTGATCGGAAATACGCCTTTGATGGAAGCAGTCAATATGGAGGCATACTATCAGTTAGACGCGCGTTTGCTGTTTAAGCTCGAGTATTTTAATCCGGCAGGAAGCGTAAAAGACAGGATCGCAAAAGCGATGATGGAGGATGCGGAAGAGAAAGGGCTGCTTACAAAACAGTCGGTGATTATCGAACCGACGTCCGGTAATACGGGGATTGGACTGGCAGCGATTGCGGCGGCAAAAGGATACCGCATCATTTTAACGATGCCGGAGACGATGAGTGTGGAACGCAGAAATATATTAAAAGCATACGGAGCGGAAATTGTGTTGACCGAAGGCGCAAAAGGTATGCGGGGAGCGATCGAAAAAGCGGAGGAACTGGCGAATGAACTGCCGAATGCCTATCTTCCCGGTCAGTTTGAAAATCCGGCGAACCCGAAGGCGCACCAAGAAACGACGGGACCCGAACTCTGGAACGATACAAACGGCAGCATCGACGTACTTGTGGCAGGCGTGGGAACCGGAGGAACCATAACGGGAACCGGGAACTATTTAAAATCCTGCAATCCAAAAATCAAAGTCATTGCCGTGGAGCCGGCGGATTCCCCCGTATTGTCGCATGGGACGGGCGGACCGCATAAAATCCAGGGAATCGGCGCCGGATTTGTACCGGATACGCTGGATACCGGCGTGTATGACGAAGTGGTTCCGGTGGAAAACGAAGCGGCGTTTCGGATGGCAAGAGAAATCGCAAAAAAGGAAGGCATTCTCGTGGGAATTTCTTCCGGAGCAGCGGCTTATGCGGCGATCGAACTCGCGAAGCTTCCGGAATATCAGGGCAAGACGATTGCGGCGATTCTGCCGGACGGCGGCGACCGATATTATTCTACGCCGCTGTTTATGGAATAGCCGGGAAGGATTCGAAACAAGGGTAGTTTGGGAGGTCAAAAGAGGAGGATATTATGAGTAAAAAAATAAACAGGAAAGACAGAAACTTTAAATTTGAAACATTGCAGCTTCACGTGGGGCAGGAACATCCGGACCCGGCAACGGACGCAAGAGCGGTTCCGATTTATCAGACGTCTTCTTATGTGTTTCAAAACTGCGATCATGCTGCGGCAAGGTTTGCACTTGCAGATCCGGGCAATATCTACGGAAGACTGACAAATCCGACGCAGGATGTCTTTGAGCAGAGAATAGCGGCATTGGAAGGCGGCGTTGCGGCGCTTGCCGTTTCTTCCGGGGCTGCTGCAGTTACTTATACGATTCAGAACCTTGCGCAGAGCGGAGACCATATCGTTGCCGCTAAAAATATCTACGGAGGAACGTATAATCTTCTGGCGCATACACTGCCGCAGTACGGTATTGAGACGACGTTTGCAGATCCTCTGCCGCAGGCATTGGAAGCTGCGATCCGGGACAATACAAAAGCCATCTATATTGAGACGCTTGGAAATCCCCATTCCGACGTGGCGGATCTTGCAGCCGCTGCCCGGATTGCTCACAGCCACCATATTCCGCTTGTCGTGGATAACACATTTGCTACGCCGTATCTGGTTCGTCCGATTGCGTACGGCGCCGATATCGTCGTGCATTCCGCTACAAAATTTATCGGCGGGCACGGAACTTCCCTTGGCGGCGTTATTGTAGACGGGGGGAATTTTGACTGGGAAGCAAGCGGTAAGTTTTCTTCTCTGACCGAGCCAAATCCAAGCTATCACGGCGTCAGCTTTACAAAAGCGGCGGGGGCTGCGGCTTTTGTGACAAAAATCCGAGCTATTTTGTTAAGAGATACGGGCGCGGCGCTTTCACCGTTCCATGCATTCCTGTTCTTGCAGGGACTGGAAACGCTTTCGCTTCGGGTAGAGCGCCATGTGGAAAACGCATTGCAGGTTGCAGCGTATTTAAACGGGCATCCGCAGGTGGAAGCCGTGCATCATCCTTCCGTTTCCAAAGATCCCGTGCAGCAGGCGTTGTATCAAAAGTATTTTCCGAACGGTGGAGGTTCTATTTTTACATTTGAAATCAAAGGAGACGAGAGATTGGCAAAGGATTTTATCGATCATCTGGAACTCTTTTCCCTTTTGGCAAATGTAGCCGACGCGAAGTCTCTGGTGATTCATCCGGCGTCTACGACGCATGCACAGTTAAACGAAGCAGAGTTAAACGAACAGGGCATCAAGCCGAATACGATCCGCCTTTCCATCGGAACGGAGCATATCGAGGATATTCTTATGGATCTGGAGGAAGCGTTTGAGGCGGTCAGATAGACAGTAAGAAATTCGGAAGAAAAAAGCGATCATCTGAAGGGGCTGTTGCAAAATAGATGAGTAATCCTCTATGGAGCAATGGCTCTTCCAATATTTATTGGCAACAAAAAAAGCGGGTGATGGGAATCGAACCCACGTATCCAGCTTGGAAGGCTGGTGTTC
>OFFE01000096.1_pt1 | contig 72819 bp, 58 predicted proteins | sample 1521371 | NCBI WGS metagenome assembly OFFE01 (sample SAMEA3504131, study PRJEB24116) | mouse gut metagenome | biome: mouse gut; feature: mouse-associated habitat; material: faeces | place: Denmark | collected 2011 | reverse complement strand
GTCGGGCGGGCCGCATGGCCATCCATGCTGTGAAAGTCGAAGACTTTCATAGTAATCCCAAATGGAATCTCAGTATTTGCAGAGTAATCACATTTCTTAAACCTGCTCCCGTCTTTCATGACGTCGCAGGAAAGATGTTTGAACTGCCGGCGAGGTTGTTCCCTACAGTCTCGCCAGCGTCTCGAACGTCCCGTTGATATCCAGCTTTCCAAAACCCCATCTGTTATCCGGATACACCACATTCTCCGACCGGTCCGCTCCGCGGATGAGAAAGCTCTTGATCCCCCTGCTCTCCACGGTAGGTGTATTGCCTTCCACCACCGCCCACTCCATAAACTGTGCCACGCAGCCTGCCGTCAGGGCCGCTGCAATGCTGGACCCCGTCACAGGCCCCGTGATCGTGGGCACCTGTACGCCGGGCGCCGCCAGATCCGGTTTGATCAACCCACTCTTGGTAAATCCCCGCCCGGACTCCATAAACCAGCTGCCTGAAATACCGTTGTAGGCCGATATGGTAATGATCCGCTCCGCATTGGCGGGTTCCGTCAGCGTCACATCCGGGCTGGGAGCCAGAAACGTCACATTCTTCTCCATAAACTCCGTGATCGGCAGCCAGATATGAAAGGTTCCCGTCCCTTTCTGTCCCTCCATCGGATAGACCTGCAGATTCCAGATGCCCGGTGTGGGATCCTCAAAACGGAAAAACACAAGCTGCTCCCCCGCGTCCCGCTCCACGATCAGATTGCTCACCGTAATGACCGTACTCTCGAAGATAAAGTCAATCACCCGGTCTTCTCTGCTTCTGAAGTCAATCTCCGGCGAAGTCTCGCCGCCCGGAGAACGCAGTCTCACCGCATAGATATCAGGCAGTGTTCCCCACAGTTCCATGCAGAATCCCTTCGTATCTTCCGGTACACGTATCTCTACCGTGTCAGGCACGGTATGTTCGTAATGGTGTTCCCTGTCCCCTTCATTACCGCCACACACCACCACTGCCCGGCTTCTGCGCCTGGCCACACTGTTCAGGTAGGAGGCCAGCGGCGACGTACCGTTATGGCTTCCCAGATTGGTGCCAATCCCCAGCACAATCACCACCGGCCTGTGCAGTGCGATCGCCATCCGCTCCAGATACCTGACCGCCTCCATCACATCATTTTCCTGGTAGGCCGCCGCCCCGTCGGCCACCAGATAATATTCCCGCAGATATTGTTTGGCAGGTTTCAACTTAACCACCGCTATATCCGCCTGCGGGGCGGCTCCACGAAAAGTCAGACCCTGGTTTAAGATACTGCCCGCTGCCACAGACGCCATCTGAGTGCCGTGACCGTCCGTATCGGTAGAGGGCACAAACTGCCCCGGATTTTCCGTCTGCAATGCCCGATCAATCTGTTCCCTGGTATACTCCGTACCGTACAGGAATCCTTCCGGCGGTTCCCCGTCCTGAATTGTCTGATCCCACAGCGCCATAATACGGCTGCTTCCGTCTTCTTTGCGGAACACATCCAGTTCGTAGCGGATTCCCGTATCAATAAATCCCAGCACCACACCGGCCCCCTGCAAAGACAACGGCAGATTCTGTACACGGATGCTGCCTGTCTGCGCCAGGTTATCCGGATCAAATACAGCATCTCCAGTCTGCATCAGCCCGTACAGCACCGGGATCGCCGAATATCCATAATAGCCGATCGACATCGGCGGAAACATGCTCCGGTTGACATTGACCACCCCATAACCGTCGTCTATCCCATGAAAGCAGAAATCAATCGGCAGTGTCCCCGACAACTCTTCCGCCACCACATAGTCCGTGATCAGGTCCGCATAGTCGTTTGATAAGATCTTTTCTTTACAAGTCATCTTCTAAAACAACAGCCGCCGTTACCGGCGGTCTGTTCTCTCTGATCAGCTTTCCTATTATTTTATGTCTGTTACGGCTGTCCTGACAGTCGTTAACATTTCGCCGTTACATCCGCTCTGATCACTTCGTTGATCTTACTTCTCCTCTATCACATTCAGCCTGTCCGGATGCTCCAGCGAATTACTGCGGATATCGATGACCGGTCCGCCCGTCCCTTCAATATACTCTCTGGTAATCGTCACCCGGCCGATATTGTCATCCTTCGGTACTTCATACATGATATCCAGCATAAATTCCTCGATGATTGCCCGCAGCGCCCTGGCTCCTGTCTCCTTCTCCATGGCCTTCTCCGCAATGGCCTCCAGCGCCCCCTGATCAAATTCCAGCTTCACCTCATCCAGTTCCAACAGTTTCTGATACTGTTTCAAGATCGCGTTGCGGGGTTCTGCCAGGATCTTAACCAGCATCTCTTTCCCCAGTCCCTCCAGCGTAAAGATCACCGGAAGCCGGCCGATAAATTCCGGAATCATGCCGAATTTCTTGATATCCTCCACCGTGACCCGGTTCAGAATATTCTTTTCTTTATCATATTTATCCCGCAGCTCCGCACCGTACCCGATGGACGTCTTCTTGTTCAGACGCTGTTTAATGATTTCCTCCAGATCCGGAAAAGCGCCGCCGCAGATAAACAGGATATTCTTCGTATTGACCGTAGCCAGCGGCACCATGGCATTTTTGGAATTGGCCCCCACGGGCACTTCCACTTCCGCCCCTTCCAGAAGCTTCAGCATCCCCTGCTGCACGGACTCCCCGCTGACATCCCGGGAGTTGGTATTCTTCTTCTTGGCGATCTTATCGATCTCGTCAATAAAGATGATCCCCTGTTCCGCCCGCTCCACATCATTCTCGGCCGCCGCCAGAAGCTTGGAGACCACGCTCTCGATATCGTCGCCGATATACCCAGCTTCCGTCAAAGAAGTGGCATCCGTGATCGCCAGCGGCACATCCAGCAGTCTGGCCAGCGTCTTGACCAGATATGTCTTACCGCACCCCGTAGGCCCGATCATCAGCATATTGGACTTCTCGATCTCAATCTCATCCATGGTACCCGTAGCCACCCGCTTATAATGGTTATAGACAGCCACAGACATGACCTTCTTGGCATGCTCCTGTCCCACCACATACTCATCCAGCTTGGCTTTGATCTTGTGGGGCGGCATGATATTCCGGATATCAATCTCCGGATTGGCCTCCTTCTTCTTTTTCCTGATCTTCTGCTTATTGGGAATCCCGCCATCTCCCTGCAGATCCGCTAAATTGACAAAGCTGATCCTGGGAAATCCCTTACCGTTATTCAGGTCAGTCATGTTAGGATGATGCAGCATCCCCTGATAGTCAAACTGACTCACCGTATCCATGGTCTTGTGCATACAATCATCACAGACACAGATATGATTCGGCAGGCGGAACATCTTACCGGTCCTGCTCTCCGGCCTGCGGCAGATAAAGCAGACATCCTCGTAGTCCTTACCGGGATCTTCTTCCTCCTCCTTTACTGTCTGTCCGTCTTCTCCGGAATCACTCACCACAAGCTCTTCCTTGTCCCCGGCTTCCTCCTGCTGATCATTTTCATGTTGATCCTTCTCATGCCGCACGTCTTCCTTCCTCTTCTGACGCAGACGTTCCCGCTGTTCCTCGCCGTCCTCCAGCTCCCGGAAATCCCACGAGCGTGACTCCTTCTTCTCATCCATCTCATCAAATCTATCGTCTCTCATGATTGCTCCCGTCTATATTATTCTATATGTCTTATCCTTGATCCTGGATCGTTATGATTCACCATCCAGATAGTCATATTCATTTCTATCATAGTATAAAACCCCTTCCCCCACAAGTAAACAATTTCTAAAAAACGATTAAAGTCCAAAGCAATTTCCCATAAAATGAGAAAAAGACAACCTCTCAGCCGTCTTTCTCTCTGTCATCTGCAGCTTTACCGCCTGTGACCTTATCATTATCGTTTTCTCACGCATCGGTCTGTGCATCCCGGCCGCCCGATGCCACCCTGTATTTACTGCACCTTGTTCCCCAGTGTCAGCTGCACCGTCCTGCTCTCATATCCGCCGATCCCGGGTGTCATTACGGTAACATCCACAACATCACCCTTGGCATAGAACTCCAGCTCCTTCTGCAGCACATCCATGGAAGAGATCTTATCGCCGTCAAACTCCACGATAATATCACCCTTGCGAAGGCCTGCTGCCTCAGCCGCCGTATTCTCATATACCTGTGAGATATACACGCCTTCCGGCATACCGTACGCCTCAGATACCTCCTGTGTGACACTGATACCGGAAATACCCAGATAACCTCTCTCCTCTTCGGCCACCTTGTTCTTGGTCTCCTTCAACATCAGCTCCGCTATGATCGGGCTTGCCGCCGAGATGGGAATCGCATAGCCCATGCCCTCCACGGCACTGCCGCCGATCTTATTCGAATTGATACCGACCACTTCACCCTTGATATTCAAAAGCGCACCGCCGGAATTACCCGGATTGATCGCCGCATCTGTCTGAATGAAGGTACCGTCCGTACCATCCGAAAGCTCAATGCTTCTGTTCAAGGCGCTGATCACGCCTGTCGTTACCGACTGTCCGTATCCTAAAGAATTCCCGATCGCAATAGCAGGTTCACCCACCGTCAGGGAATCGGAATCCCCCAGGGTAGCCACCGCAATTTCCTGCAGTGTAGTACCGCTGACATCGCTGATCGGAACAGCGATCACGGCCAGATCCATATCCGGATCCGTTCCCTTGATGGAAGCCTTCGCCTCGCTGCCTTCCACAAACTGCACCGTCAGCTCATCCGAATCCGCAACCACATGATAATTTGATACGATCAGCAGCTCCGTATCATTCTCGCCTACGATAATGCCGGATCCGCTGGCATCCGCCTCACTCGTCATTGTCTGCCCGAAATAAGACATCTTCTCGGTATAATGATTGTTGATCGATACGATGGCCGGCATCACTTCCCTGACAACCTCCGACACATCCGCAACCACCGTGTTGATACTCTCCGTCACGTGTACGCCGCTGTCTGTCTTCTGATTATCCGCCCTGGCCGTTTCGTCCGTATTACTCTGCGCTGCTTCTCCTCCGTCTTCCAGAATGGCCTGTTCGCTTTCCGACACCGTCACCGCGTTTTTGCCGATCACCGCTCCCGTTACAGCCTGCACCACAAAGATTCCGGTTCCCGCAAAGAGTCCAAACACAAGCCCCAATGACAGGCAGATTGCCGCCTTTTTCAGATAGCCATGCTGCCGCGGCTTCTTTTCTTTCTTTTTCTTCTCCTTATGCTTTCCCTGATCCATCGCCGCATAATTCGGATAGGTATTGCCATACTGATAACTGCCCGTGCCGTAAGCCGAACCTGAAGCGTTGTCAGCCGTCCCGCCCGTGGAATTTCCGGCGCTTCTGTAATATCCCGTCTGCTGACTGCCATAGGTGTTCTGCGTCCCATACGTATTACCGGAATAATTGCTGCTGCCATATCCGTATCGGTTCTGATACTGGGACCCGCCGCCCTGGTCCTGCGAAGTCTGACCCTGCCCCGCCTGTGTATAGCCGGCCTGATTCTGTACCGGACTCTGGCTCCGTGTCATGTTCTGGTTCTGCACATTGCTTTGTCCTGCCCCCGCACCCTGGCTCTGTCTTTCTCCCGATTCCTGCGATCCCATGTTCTTGTCATTATAATTGTTATCGTACATAGTTCCTGCCCCTTTCATTTCTTTCTATGATTACGGCCCGCTCTATCGTTGTCCGTTTCTCTTTTTCTTTGTTTCTGAGGTCAGTATATCTTCTAATTGTGTTCAAACTGTGACAAAATTTTATAAAAACTGTGTTTTTAAAAAGCCAGGCCGTGACAGCCTGACTTTTACTTCCGCAGTTTTTCTCCTCTTTTGCCAGAAGCGTACGTATTCCGACACAGCTTCATCTCTTCTACTCGACAGTCACCGATTTCGCCAGGTTCCTCGGTTTATCCACATCGCACCCCTTGCCTACCGCCACATAATACCCGAACAGCTGCAGCGGTATGATGGCCAGAGAATTGGCAAAGAAAGGATTTGTCTCCGGAATGTAGATCACATAATCCGCAGCCTTCTCAATCTCTTTGTTCTCTTCACAGGTAACCGCCAGCACAAACGCACCTCTGGCTTTCACCTCCACCATGTTGCTGATGGTCTTGGCATACAGGTCCGGCTGGGTGGACACCGCCGCCACCAGCGTTCCCTCCTCGATCAGGGAGATCGTGCCGTGCTTCAATTCCCCGGCAGCATAGGCTTCGGAATGAATATAGGAGATTTCCTTTAATTTCAGGGAGCCTTCCAGAGAGATCGCATGATCGATACCTCTCCCGATAAAGAACACATCCTTGGCTCCTATGTAACGATTGGCAAATTTCTGTATCTTGAATTTATTGTTCAGCAGAAGTTCGATCTGATCCGGCAGGCATCGCAGGTCGCCCAGCATGGCAGCGAACTCCTTGTTCTTAATCTGTCCCCGCACTCTGCCAAGCTTCATGGCCAGCAGATACAACGCCACCAGCTGCGCGCTGTAGGCTTTGGTGGTAGCCACCGCAATCTCCGGTCCGGCCCAGGTGTACATGACGTTGTCCGCCTCCCTGGCGATAGAGCTTCCTACCACATTGACAATGCCCAGCACCTGAAAACCGCGGGCCTTTGCCTCCCGCAGCGCCGCCAGCGTATCCGCCGTCTCGCCGGACTGGCTGATCACCACCACCATGGCCCCCTCCTCCAGAATAGGGTTCCGGTAACGGAACTCCGAAGCCAGATCCACTTCCACGGGAATCCGTGCCAGCCCCTCGATCACATACTTGCCCGTCATCCCCGCATGGTATGCCGACCCGCATGCCACGATATGGATCTTCCGGATCCCGCTAAGCTCCTCATCCGTCATATTCAACTCTTCGATGACAATATCGTTATCCTTGATCCTGGGTAAAAGGGTATCCGTCACGGTTTTGGGCTGCTCATACATCTCTTTTAACATGAAATGCTCATACCCGCCCTTCTCCGCCGCATTGGCGTCCCAGTCGATGGTCACGGACTCCTTCTGGATCTCCTCCTCGTCCACCGTGTAGAAGTGCATATGATCTGCACGCAGCCGCACGATCTCCTGATTGTCAACATAATAGATCTTTCTCGTATATTTTAAGATAGCCGGTACGTCGGAAGCAATAAAGCATCCGTCCTGATTCTGTCCCACCACCAGGGGGGAATCTTTCCTGGCTGCAAAGATCTGATCCGGACAATCCGCAAACAGGATGCCCAGCGCATAGGATCCCTCCACGCGGTGCAGCACCTTCGTCACGGTCTCCATGGGGTTCCCTTTATAATAATAGTCCAGAAGATGCGCCAGCACTTCCGTATCCGTCTCCGACACGAATCGATACCCCTTGTCCGTCAGCATCCGGCGCAGCTGAATATAATTCTCGATAATGCCGTTATGTACCACCGTGATCGTCTCGTCCGCATTGAAATGAGGATGCGCATTGACATTACTCGGTATGCCATGGGTCGCCCACCTGGTATGCCCGATGCCGCAGAGCCCTGTCATCGTCTCGCCGCCATGGGTCAGATTTTCCAGAATCTTCAACCTGCCCACGGACTTGGTGATGTTGATCTTCTCACCGTCATAGATGGCCATGCCTGCCGAATCATATCCCCGGTACTCCAGCCTGGACAGACCGTCCAGGATAATAGGAGCCGCCTGTTTTGTCCCGATATATCCTACAATTCCGCACATATTGATACCTCTCTTTCTCAGCCCTTCATCATAACAGCATCTCGTTGGCTCTATTTCTTCTATCCTATGACCAGTATTCCTTACTGTTTGACATTCTGACCACTAATTTCCCCGGCAGACTGCGGTAATGCTTTCCCAACAGATATCCTGCATACTTAAATCCGCTTTGCACCAGGACATGCGGGATCTTCCTCTTAAATCCCGCCTCACGAAGATGCCTGATCATCTGCCTCACGAACCTGATCCCCTCTGATTCCGAAGGGTACGCCGCAAAGATCTCCGGATGCTCCGCCTGGGACACACCCAGATCAAAATTCCTGCGGAACTGTTCCACGTTGGTATAATTATGAGAATGGAATACTTTTGCCTCCGCAGTATAGGCGATGCCATATCCCGCCTCCACAGCCCTGGCGGCATAGATCATATCCTCATTAAATATTGTATGTTTCACAAATCCGCCCAATTCATCGAATATCCGTCTGCTGTACGCGGCACAGACATTGGAACAGAAGAATGTTTTCAGCCCCAGTCTCTCCAGATCCGCCTGTGTCTTGATCATGGACTGTTCCGGATAATTGAAGCTTCTTGTATATTTCTCTATCTCACTGCTGCCCTCGGGAGCTATCTGTCTGGCATATGCCACGGCAACCTTCTCCCTGCGCAGCTGCCCAAGCAGTTCTTCTATCAAATGCGCATCGGCCGGAACAGCATCCTGCGTCATCATAATGAAATACTCTGCATCCGAATACTGCACACCGCGATTTCTTGTCCTGCCATGATCAAACTCCCGCCTGGACAGATGCCTGACCAGCACATTATGATGATCTTTCTGAAAGGACGTCCCATAGATCAATCGATCAAAATATTTCTGCTCCGTATTCATGACAATGATCCGGTTCACTGAAACACTCTGTTGTTCCAGTTTCCTGATCAATTCCAGAAATGTATTGTCGGGCTTATAGACAGGAATGATTATATCCGTCTTTTCCACGCTTTTATCCTCCGTTACCAGTTCCTGTTTTAGCGCCAAAAGGAGCCGATTCTTCATAAGACCGGCCCCTTTGCTCTGCTTATTTGCCTATATATCCATTTGTATCCTGATAAATCTTTTCACTGCAACGCTTAACATCAGCAGAAGGCTCGTAGCTGCTGTCGTCGAACAGGAACTGGTGCAGCCACTTGACATTATCCTCCAGGCTGACCGGAATAACACAGGATCCCTTCGACCCGATCCGGCCGGTAGCACGGTTGGACTCCTGCGGGAATCCGGCCGTATCTGAGATATAGTACGTCGTCACATTACCCAGCATCTCCACGATCTCCGACAGGTCCAGAGATGTATATACTTTATCAAATACGGCGTTTGCTGTTTCCGTCAGCTGCGGCAGGGAAGCCTTCTTGGCCTGATCCGCCACTGCAGACAGTACCTCCCGCTGTCTCTCGGCACGTTTGAAATCGTCTCCGGCAGTATAGCGGATACGACAGTATCCGGTAGCCTGCAATCCATCCAACAGCTGATACCCCGTAGACGAAACAGGTGTATAGCTGCGCTTTAAGTCTTCAGCGATACAAAGCTGATAGTTATTCAGATGACTGATCTCCGAATCATCCACATCGATATATACCCCGCCCAGAGCATCGATGGTGTCTGTCAACCCCGCAAAACCAACGGTAACAAAGTCTGTGATATTCAGATCCAGATTCATATTCAGCATGTTGATCGCCATCTCCGGACCGCCCTTCGCATACGCCGCATTACACTTGTTGTAGGAATCGTTGCTCAGGTTCAGATAAGTATCACGGTATACCGACACCAGCCTGCACTCTCCGGTATCCTGATTGATCGAAGCGATCATGATCGTATCGCTTCGTGTATTCTTCGTCAATGCACCCGTCGTGGAGTCTACACCGAACAAAGCTATATTCCGATAGCCTTTCATGGTAGTCTCCTCCGCCTCCTTAACCTGCGGATTGATAATGATCTCGTTCTCATCCAGATCCAGCTTTCCGCTCTTGGTACCGGACAATACGGTGTACAGAACGAATACCGCAATGACCAGTATGATAATCTCTATAATAAAAATAATGATTCTTCTGCGCTGCTTCTTAGCCTGTGCTTTCCTGCTGGAAGCTTTCTTACCGGACCCCTTTTTGCCGGAAGGCTTCTTCCCTGACGGTTTCTTTCCGGACGATGGTCTGTTGCCGCTTCCTCTGTTCCCTGATCCGGAGGATTTCTTTTTCTTCGGGGCTACCCGTTCCTCTTCATATGCCTCATCCCTGTATTTAGCCATATATTGTACTCCTTAACAAAAACGATTTTTCTGTTGCAAAAAACTTCCAGCGCTTATTTTCTCACAATCCACGACAAAAGTCAACAGCTCCGCCGAATGCCCAGCCTTCACATTAGTATTGCACTAATAGGCATTTTTATTTATAAACCCTTTAAAAATAGTCAGAAACATGATCTTAATATCAAAGGACATTGTCCAGTTTTCAATATAGAAAATATCATGTTCAATTCTCCTCTTAATAGAGGTATCCCCTCGATAACCGTTGATCTGCGCCCAGCCGGTAAGTCCCGGCCTGACCTGGTGTTTTACCATATAACGGGGAATCTCTTCCTTGAACTTCTCCACGAACTGAGGGCGTTCAGGTCTTGGACCTACCACGCTCATATCCCCCCGCAGAATATTAAACAGCTGCGGCAGTTCGTCAATGCTTGTCCTCCGCAGAAACCGGCCGACTCTGGTTACGCGGGGATCATCTTTCGTCGTCCACCCCTGTGCTTCTTTGGAAGGCTTCTGCACTTCCATCGTGCGGAACTTATACATTTTAAAGGGTTTATTGTGCAGACCGATCCGTTCCTGCTTAAAGATGATGGGGCCCCGGGAAGTGAATCGCACTGCTATGGCAGCTCCCAGCATAACGGGCGAGGAAATCACCAGGCCGGTCAATGCTGTAACGATATCCACTACCCGCTTGGCAATCCAGTTCAGCGTGTTGGTCAGCGGCACATAACGGATGTTGATCACCGGAAGTCCCATTAAATCTTCTGTGTAAGGCCTGCTGGGAAAAAGGCTGTTATAATCCGGAATAAATTTCGTATGGACACCGGACTTCTCACACATATCCACAATACGCTCCAAATGATCGTAGTCTTTCAGCGAAAGGGTAATAGCGATCTCATCCAGCTTGTTCTGAGGCAGGATATAAAGCAGGTTTTCTATTCTCCCCAACACCTTAACGCCTTTATAGAGGGTTCCGCTGGGGACACTGTCATCCAGAATTCCTCTTACCACATATCCCCACTGCGGGTTGGTATTGATACGGTTAATGTACTCCTCCGCTGCCCGCGAATACCCTACCAGAAGAATATATTTCAGGTTATAGCCCTTTTCACGAAAATACTGTAGAAGAATACGGATCAGAGAGCGTCCGAGAGTTGTTAAAATAATGTTCAGAATATAGAAGTATCCCATCATAAGACGGGAGAAATGAATCTGCGAAACCATATACCAGCCGGCCATCAAAATAACAAGACCCACCGTGTTTGCCTGGAAAATATTAAGAATCTCATACTTATGGACAGTTGCACGCTTCGGTGTGTAGAGATTAAAAATATAATAGAGGATCAGGCACCCCGGCACAATCAAAAGCAGCATCTCAAAGTAGGTGCCCACAGGAAGCGCACCTACATTAGGATCACTGTTTGAAACAGGACTGGCGAATCTCAAATACCAGGCCAGCATATAAGACACTGCCACGACCACAGCGTCCAACACTACATGTAATCTATTAAAATATTTCTGGTTATCCTTGATCATAATGTTATCTGTCCCGATATTATTTACTGCTTATCGTCAATCGTCCTGAATGCCTGTCCAAAACGTATTCTCCAAATAGAAACGGCACGCATATATACGCCCGTATTGCTATTATATTACAATAATCCTGTCAAAAAAACAACCTGTTGTTCCCGGCCGTCTAAAATCGTCCGTAATAGTTATCTCAAAAATCTGTAACATATGTTACGCCATAACTCCAGCTGGATGACAATATAATTCCTTATATTTTCTTTCCGAAAACAAAGTTTATTCCTCCTGCCTTCCTCGGAAGCACACAATTTAAACCCTCTGCCAAGTCCCCTGATATAATCTTTCCCCAGTCCCCTGCGCATAAAAAATAATGTCTTCACCGCAAACCCCGGAAGAAGCAGCGGCATATTCAGCAGGATCTGCAATAACGGCATATTTTTATAGATCAAATACACACTGTTTCTGGAGGTTAAATCTACTTTAAACTTATTGTATCTGGTGCCTGACACACCGCTTCCGGCGTGATATACGATGGCCTGTGGAATATACAGATTCACGTAGCCATAGATCCTTGCACGATATCCGAGATCAACATCCTCCAGATACGCAAAATGCTGCTCATCCAACCAGCCGATCTCATGCAGCATACTCCTGCGCAAAATGGCTGCTCCTCCACATGCCGAAAAAATACGCCGCTCCTTCTGATACGCCTGCACCGGTTTATCCCTGCCCAGGGCAAAGGCCCAGCCCAGTGCACAGTAATAGTCCCCTGCATCATCCAGCAGTTCCTTCCGGTACAGATTCCTGATCTGGGCTGCCCCCGAGAAAGCCCGTGGATTCCGGTCCATGGCGTGCTCCAGTGCTTCCACAAATCCGGGCTCTGCCTCCGTATCATTATTCAATAAGATAACATACGTCGTTCTACTGCTCTCTATGCCGGCATTCACCGCCTTACAGAAACCATAATTCCTGTCAAAACATTTTAACGTTATCTCCGGGAATTTCTCCTGCACCAGCTCCCTGCTGCCATCCACCGATCCATTGTCCACTACGATGATATGCGCTGGCTCTCCTGCCAGAGAACGAAGACACGCTTCAATATATTTCATTCCATTGTAATTGGGAATGACTATGGTAGATCTGATCTTTTCTCCCATACCAGAAACCGGCCCTTTCATATCTATAGTTAACGGCACCAGTACAGATATCAGGCACATTATTCACTGTTATTGCTGTACTGGAAATTTCATTTACTATAATTTAAATTTAACTTTTCTCACTGTTTCTTACAGAACACGGCAGGGTCCCATACCACCAGATATCCCTGCATGGCAGCCGCTTTTCCAAGCTCCATACTCAGCTTTCGATACCCCGCCTCATCACAGTGAATCCCTGTAATATCCGCAATATATTTCCCGGCTTTCTTCCTGCCCCGCCCGCAGCGTATCATCCTTTCCCGGTAAGGCAGGCCTGTGATCTGTTCATATACTTCCCACAATGCCGGCGTTACCTGCATACATCGAATATCCACGGCACAGACATCCTGTTTTAACACTGCGCGGTGTGTACTGCCGCCGCTGTATTCCTTCGGCAGACCCTCGTACATACAACCGGCATCTTCGCGGTAAGCCCCATTACAGATCCTTCCACGTCCATCCAGAATCCGCCCTCCTGTTATTCCAACCTCACTCCTTACCGATAACAGATCCGGCAGATATGTGATCTCATAAAATCCCAGGTGTAATCCATGCTCCACTTCCGCCTGCCAGCCCCTTCTGCTGCAAAAATCCTGCAGCGCTCTTCTGCCTGCTTCGTAAGCATAAGATTTGCTGGCCGTGTTCTGTGCCGTAGATTCCTCATGGCATCTCCAATGATAAAGAACATGCGGTATATGAATCAACCTGTGCATAAAATCCTGCACGGGAGTCGTCTGATACACTTCGTCCACCACCCGCAATACCAGATCATAATCCTGCGCTCCGTCATACTCCTCACGCAGTTTTAACCGCTTCAACAGCTCTGCCTGCACAGCCATGAAGTGACATATATAGTTATTAGACAAAATCAAATCCAGATTAAATCCCAATTTTCTGTGCGGTTGTCTATAACTGCCGTTATTATCATGCCTGTTCTCAACGTCCTGTATACGGTCAGTACCGCAGATACAGGACGCCGTTGTGCCGTCACCCTCTTCATATTTATCTTCATCCGAATATAACAGTACCGGAAGTTCTCCTTCTTCCGCAGCCTTATGTATGGCTGACGCCATATGGTATAGTGCATCCGGCGCAAGAAAGTCGTCATGATCAAGCAGCGCAATATAGTCTCCTGCCGCCATCTCTATCCCTGCATTGGTATTTCCCGCGATCCCTTTATTCTCCCGCAAATGTCTGTACCGGATACGCTCTTCTTCCGTCTCTTCCCGAATCGCCTCCACGGTTCGCTCCACCAATCCGCTTCCACTCGCATCCACAATGACCAGTTCCCATCTCTCATAGCTCTGTCTGCGCACGGAATCGATCATCTCCCGCAGGAATCGCTCTTTCGTCTCGTAGGCCGGTACCACGATACTGAACAGGTAAGGAAAGTCTGCCGTCTGAGCGCGCTGCATTTCCAGCACCGTCCCGGAAGGCTCCGTATAGTGATAATGATCCTTCCGTTCTTCCTCGATACGCTCCCTGGCCGCATAATACGCATGACAGATTCCGTTCTTTTTTAAATAGCGCACGGTCTTCTTTAAATTATCTCTGTTTAAAATCCCTTTTCCCATAGTCCCGCTAAAACAACCATCGCCCTGCATCCTCCGCAGGGCGACGATTTTCTCCCGATCTTAACATTTCACACGTGCGTCACACACGTCACATCTTTATCCATTAACAGTATCGCCTTCGCTGTCAGCTCCTCTGCTTCGTTCCTGATCAGAGATACGCCTTCAGATCCTCCGTCAGCTTCTCCAGTCTCGCCTGCGCATCTTCCAGGCTCGTTCCCTTCACGCCCATATAGAACTTGATCTTCGGCTCCGTGCCGGACGGACGTGCACAGCACCAGGAATCGTTGGTGAGGTCGAAATACAGTACATTAGACTGTGGCAATCCCGTCTCTCCTGCCTCGCCGTTCTCCAGATTCAGCGTCTTACCGGTATTGTAATCTCTGAACTCCTTTACCTTCAGATCACCGAAGTTTTTCGGCGGATCGTTCCTGAGCTTATCCATGATCTCCGCGATCTGCTTCGCGCCGTCGATTCCCTTCATGGTGATCGCATACTGACTCTCCTTGAAGTAACCGTACTTTTCATATAAGGTGATCATCTGATCCCATACGGTCCTGCCGTTCTTCTTGCACCATGCCGCCATCTCACACAGACACATAACTGCAACAATGGCGTCCTTATCCCTCGCATGCGTACCGGCCAGACATCCGTAACTCTCCTCCAGACCGAATACATAATTGTTGGAACCGTCGCGCTCAAACAGCTTGATCTGTTCCCCGATATATTTAAAGCCTGTCAGCACCTCGATAAATTTCACCTTATAATCATCCGCGATGGCACGCGCCATGTTCGTGGTAACGATGGTAGTAACAAGCGCCGGATTCTCCGGCATCTTACCGGTGGCCGTTCTCTCTCTCAGGATATACTCCGCAATCAGCATACCTGACATATTTCCCGTAAAAGGCACATACTCACCGGACTTCGTATCCAGCGCGTAAATACCCAGTCTGTCCGCATCCGGGTCTGTCGCCAGCACGATATCCGCATTCTTCTCTTTCGCCAGCTTGAGTGCCAGTGTAAATGCCCTGGGATCCTCCGGATTCGGATAATCAAGCGTGGTAAAATCAGGATCCGGCATCTCCTGCTCCGGTACTACATACACATTCTTAAAGCCCAGCTCCGAGAGAATCCTTCTCACCGGCACATTTCCGGTGCCATTGAACGGAGAATAAACGATCTTCATATCCTCCGCCATCTCCTGGATCACTTCCGGATGGATAATCTGCTTCTTCAGCTCCACCATGTACTTGTCGTCGATCTCCCTGCCGATCACCACATAGAGTCCGGCCTTCTTCGCCTCCTCCTTGTCCATGGTCTTCACCGCATGATAATCGGTCACATTGTTCACTTCCGTAATAATCTCTTTATCTCTGGGAGCCGCCACCTGTGCACCGTCCTCCCAATAACACTTGTAACCGTTATACTCCGGCGGATTATGGCTGGCCGTGATCACGATACCGGAGATACAGCCCAGCTCACGCAGCGCGAAAGATAATTCCGGTGTCGGCCGCAGCGCATCAAACACATAGGCCCGGATCCCGTTCGCCGCCAGGCAAAGCGCCGCCTCATCCGCAAATTCAGGAGACATTCTTCTGGAATCGTAAGCGATCGCCACACCTTTCTCCTCGCCACCCTGTTTCTTTATGTAATTTGCAAGTCCCTGGGTCGCCTTCCGGACCGTATAGATGTTCATACGGTTCGTGCCCGCGCCGATCACACCACGCAGACCCCCTGTACCAAACTCAAGATCCTTGTAAAAGCGCTCTTCAATCTCTTTCTCATCGTCCTGGATCGCCAGAAGCTCCTGCTTCGTCGCATCGTCGAAATAAGAGTCCTCCACCCAAAACTTAAATTGTTCCTGATATCCCATTTTTCCCTCCATTTCCGAAGCGTTCCCGTTCTCTTCCACCACGCTCCTACACAATAAATCAACACCCTTATTTTACCACAAGGTTGTTCCATCAGCAAACCCATTTTGGAAATCTCTGTCAGATCTTCAACGCAAAATCACTCCGATCCAGAGAGAAGTTCACGTTATAATAAGGATCCCCTTCCTCCAGAACTTCCTTCCACTTCGTCCGGAATGCTTCCGACTCTCTCTCATACCGTGCCGCCTTCTCCCCGGCGTTATCCAGACCACGGGAAATCGACTCGAAATGATACAGCTCCGCAAATGGCGTAAACACATTGACATAGCCTGCTTTCCAGGCACGCACGCACAGGTCCACATCATTCAGGGAGACCGCAAAATCCTCATCCAACCCGCCAAGCTCCGTAAAAAGTGCCCGCTTCATCATCAGACAGGCTCCCGTCACCGCCATCACATTCTGCGCATAGCACAGCCGGCCCATATAACCAAGATTGCTGCTGCTCACACGGTAATGGCTGTGTCCTGCCGTCCTGTGCGCTCCCAGCCCCAGCACCACGCCCGCATGCTGGATCGTCTTGTCTTCATAGTAGAGCTTCGCCCCCACCGCTCCCACATCCTCACGCTGGGCATACATTAACAGTTCCTCGATCCAATCCAGCGTAATCACCTTCGTGTCATTGTTGAGCAGCAGGATATACTCGCCCTGCGCATTCGCCACCCCCAGATTATTGATCCTGGAATAGTTAAAGTCGCCCTCATACGTGATCACCCTGATATTGGCATTCTCCTGTATCTTCTTATAATAATTATAAATCTCATCGGTGGTGCTGTTATTCTCCACCACGATGATCTCATAATTGTCGTAAGTACTCTTATCCAGGACCGAAGTGATACACCGCTGCAGATCCTCCAGATGATCCTTGTTCGGGATCACGATACTCACCTTCGGATTACCCGAGATCTCATACTTGATCCGGAAAATAGTTTCAAAGGCCCTGGTCGAAATAATCTCGAAATTCTCAAATCCCTGCTGTCGTAAACTGGACGCCACCGCCCCCTTGGCCGCGTCAATGGCATAGCTCTTGGCGCTGATGTCGGAAGCCACACTGCCCGCATGGGAACGCCAGTAATAGAGTAACTTCGGCACATGAACCACACATTCGGCTTTCGCGGTCAGCCGCAGAATCATGTCATGGTCCTGGCTGCCGTCAAATTCCGAGCGGAACAGCGGCATACACTCCAGCAGTTTCCTGTCAAAAGCACTGAAATGACAGATGTAATTATTGGCCCGCAGATTATCCGGAGCAAAATCCGGCTTAAAATGGAGCGTAATCATGTCGTCAATCGTCTTATTTCCCTGGAAAGTGGCCTCATCGCAATAAATATAGTCCGCTCCCTGCTCACAGATCACCTTCATATACTCATAGAGCACACTCGGGTGCAGCACGTCGTCATGATCAAACAGCGCGATATACTCACCGGTGGCCATATCCAGACAGGCATTGGTGTTGCCTGAGATTCCTTCGTTCTTAAGCAGTTTCCGATACCGGATCCTCTCATCCTTCGCTCCGTATTCCCTGCAGATTTGCCCCACCTCGGCATGCTCCGCATCGGAACCATCCGCCAGACACAATTCCCAGCCAGAATAAGTCTGCGCCGTCACCGACTCGATCGCCTGCCTTAAAAACTTCTCCGGCGTATTGTATAACGGTACCAAAATGCTAAATCTGACACTCCTGTCAAATCTGGTCTCCCGCTGCCGTCTCGCCTCCTCCGCATCCGGAAAACTGGCTGTCCCGTGCTGAGTCCGGGCCTTTCGCTCGATTCCTTTGGCATTCAGCTTCCGCAGAACCCCTTTCAGATCTCCGTACCTGCCCACCCGTTCCTTCGTGCGGTGTACCCAGTGTACCAGACTACGCAGCGGTTTAGACAGCCTCCAGAGTAATGTCCCCTTGATATCCGCCAGCTTCTTCTCCAGCTCTCTGTTCTTATATTCTTCGTCCGCCAACCGTCCATTTAAGAAGCGGTTCTTCTTCCGTTCCCGCTCATAGGCCTCCCGGTAAAACCGCAGGGCCTCCTCCTCCGTCATCCGGCTTTGCTCCTTTTGCTCCATACTGCAATCTTTCCTTTCCGAGTATCCTTTCAATCCGCTCTTTCCCGCCCGGCAATCTCTATTTCTTTCCCGCTCCAGGCAAACGCCTTCTCGCCCGTCACCTGATTCGTACACAGCATACCGATCCGATACGTCCCGGCCTCCAGTTCCTCTTTTAAAACCCGGAGCACAAACCCTGCAAGCTCAATATGTTCCTCCCCGCGCAGACTTTCCACCACGTCCCTGCGCCGCCAGCCTGCCGGAACTGCCATATAGCCCGTCCCATCTCTGTAGGCCGCCTCGATTCCATCTGACCCGGCTTTCTTTTCATTTTTTCCTCTGCGTGGATCTTGCCGGCTGTGCCTGCAGGATCCCTGAATGCTTAATGATAGTTTACTATGAAAGTCTTCGACTTTCACAGCATGGATGGCCATGCGGCCCGCCCGACGACAGGCTGAGCATGATGGTAGTTTACTTTCAAACTTCTTCTGCAGCAGCAGCATCCTGTCATAGAGCGCATTATCCTCTCCCGGCACGTAGCACCACCCCATGATCCATACAATATCCGGTTCATCCGCCTGTATCTTATGCTGCATTTCCGCCCTGTCTACGATCAACTGCAGACGCTCCTCCCGGATATTCCTGAGCACCTCCCCCCGCAGAGGCATAACCTCCTTCGTACAAAGGGCATCCTCATGGTCAAATTTATAATTACAGCGATAATCCGAAGCATTGTCAATCAATGACTCATGATAAAAGGGATCCCGGCCGTTCATTTGCGGATGTTTGTTATAAAGATGATCCTTCTCCTTTAACAGCCGCTCCCACTTATGCTCATCAAACTCATCCAGGCCACGGCTCAGCGACTCATGATGATACAGCACGGCATCATTTCTCAGTACATTGTAATAGCCGGCCTCCGACAGCTTAAAGCAGAATTCCACATCATTATAAGATACTGCCATGGACTCATCAAATCCGCCCACCTCTTCATACTTTTTCCTTGCCACCATCAGACATGCCGCCGTCACGCCTATCATATTACAGGTCACCCGGTTCCGGCCATAATAATAATCTCTGTCATCCTGGAAGGTCACCAGTTTATGGGACGGCCCGATCCGCAGATTCGTGATGCCCGCATGCTGAATCTGTCTCGTACCGGCATACCACAGTTTCGCTCCCACCGCCCCCGTGTGGGGCTGGATCGCCTGCCCTACCATCCGTCCCAGCCAGTTCTTCTCTATGATCTCTATATCGTCATTCAGAAATAACAGCAGGTCTCCCTGCGCGCGCGCTGCACCCAGATTACACATTCTGGAAAAGTTAAACGGCATTTCTTCATAGAGATAAAGGAATCGATATTCCTTCTGCAGTTTCTGCAGTCTGCTGCGGTTCTCCTCATTACTGCCATTGTCTACCACGATCCACTCATAACAATCATACAGCGTCCTCCTGCGGAATGATTTCAGGCACTGCTCCAGCACTTCCGGATGATCTTTAGAGGGAATCACCACCGACACAAACGGATGCGGATGAATATGCCGATCCGCACTCTGTGCACGCGCACATCGCTCCCTGCCGGATATGGTAGTATCGTAAACAATATGATAGATATCCGGTTCCGGTCCACACTGCAGGCTTCCTCTTTTCCCGCGCCTGTACAGCGCCGCCTCTCTCACAGCCGTATATTCCGCACCGGCCCCCGTCAGATACCGGCCTTCCTCCAGCTCCTGAATCAGGCACTCTTCTGCCCGGATAAATCTCTCTGCCTTTTCCTCACATGCCGCTATGACTTCTCTCTTCGTACTGTCCGGCTCATAGAGCTGATGAAAAAGCACCTGCGGGATATGTCCAATACTTTCAAAAACCCCTTCTCCCTTCAGCTGCTGCCTTCTCATCACCGCCTCTTCCAAATACAGACAAAGATTATAAAATCTTACAGCCTGCTCTACAGACTCCGTCTGAAAATATTCCGGCCGAACACCATCCTCCTGCAGTACCTCCGTCAGCAGTGCCTCCCGCACCGCCACAAGATGTCCCCAGTAATTATAAGATAACAGGGTATCTGGTGAATAGCATGGCTTAAACCATGGCTGCATGCGCTGTGACAGATCTTCCCAGTAAAAATCTTCATCCGTATAAGCTATAACACATGATTTTTTATTGTTAAAATATGATTTAATTTCATCAAATGCCTTTGAACAGAGCACTCCACCGCCATAGGTCAAAAGTACAATGTCCGTTTCCGGCACGCGGACAGCTTCCCAGTCCCCCACCGACACAGCATGCTCTCCGTACAGCTCCCGGCTCTCCTGCGAAGGCACCACACTGTCACCGACATCCTTCTGCCCGCCTCCCCGCACTCCATTTTCCCCCGACAGCCATACCTGATACGGCTGTTTCTGCCGCTGTACTTCCTGCATGTAACGCAGAAAACAGGCGTTCTTTACAGAACCCCTGTTTTTCTCCTTATACTGTTGCAGACGATCACACAGATCCCTGTGCAGATTCCGGAAAGGCACCGTTGCCTTCCAGAAGGGCGTCGCACAGATCCGCTCCAGATTATCGCGCAGATCCACCTGTCTTCGCTCCGTATCTGCAATCCGTTCCGCCAACACGATATTCTGTTTCCGTTCCGTCTCATAAGCCGCCGCATAATAGGCAGCCCAGCTGTACTTTTCTGCTCCTCTGCTCATACGCCAAAAAACCCTCTTTTCTGCATATGCTTCACCGTTTCTTCCGGCAGCCTCGTCACCGTCATCTTCACCTGCAGCAGGTTACGTTCCTCACCGGGCATCTCCATCAGGGAGAGCGTGATGTTCGGGTCCTGCGTCCGGAAGACATAAGTATTCTCTCCCACCTTCATGCCATTATTCTGCACCTGTTTCCCTTTTAACGGTACCTCCCTGCCATTCCAGCGGATCTCCTGCAGATAGACCAGACAGAAATCACTGCACGGATCGATCCGCAGAGCGCTCCGTCCTCTGCCGATGGTCACTTCCAATTCCGTCATTCCTTCCGGTGTGACTCTGATCTGCTCCTCCGCCGTATCCTCTATAAAAAACGACTGTTCTTCCTGAAATCCTCTGCCGGTATCCTCATAGATCTGAATCCGGTCTCTGGTATCCGCCTGCTTCTGCCCACGGCAGAATTCCTCCATCGTGTAGACCGGATATCCGATCGCCTCTCGAATCTGCGGCATGGACATACGTTTCCCCGTCACATATTGCTGAAATGCCATCTCCTGCCTGCGGTACTGCTCCGCGTCAGACTGCGTAATATCCAGTTTTTCCATGATTAAATCAAGATTTAACCTGTTTCTTTTCTCGTTTTCCAATAAATAACAGTAGATTGCCCGAAAAGCGATCTCCTTCGTCTCGATCCTCTTCGCAAAGCTCCACTCATAATCTATCACATGCCATTCGCCTTCCACATCTCCCGGAATGATAATATTCGCAAAGATCAGATCGTAATCCGCTGTCTGCTGTTCCTCCCCATAAGAGATCCGTCTAAGATACTCGTCAAAAAGACGCTGGAATCCCTCCACATCATTCTTCTCCAGACAGGTATCCAGCAATTCTTCCAACCTGGTCCCTTCTATATATTCCAATTGAAGACAGGGAATCCCATCCATCCTCCGCTCCAGATTACACCGGTTCACAGACAGGCCGCTGCCTGCAAAACGCTCCGATAATTTTCCTGCCATATCAGCGGTCTCTTCCATATGCTTCCATGCCGCTTTTGATAACGGATGCTTTTCTATAATCTTCCCCCGGGTAGACTTTCTCTGAACGGTTTTTATGCAGAATTCTTCTCTCCTGTCATTGGAGTACTTCACATACTGTTCTTCCAGCGCAGGCCCCAATAAGAGCATATAAGAATTGGAAAATAACGGAAACTGCTTTTCCTGTATGATGGTATCGAAAACCTTCTTCTCATCAAACAGCAGCAGCCTGTCCCTGTCAAAATTGCGCAGATTTGAAGACAGCTCCCCCACCTGCGGCAGTCTTTCGTCAGAGTAAAGACTTGTCATAAATTTATAGTCCGGATAAGGATAATACATCTGTGCCTGTGTAAATCCACAGTTCCCGGCGATCTTAAGCAGGCCGTCCCGGGTAAAGGTTCTCACCACACCGCCCTCCGGGTAATTCTCCAGCCCCGCGAAACAGGTGCCCAGATGATCCTCCCGGCAGCCCGCCCAGTATTTCAGGCCGAATTTATTCTCTATGGCAATGGCAATATGACCATCCGGCTTCACATGCCGCCTGACGATATTCAGGAAATTTTCATAGGGCTGCTCAGATTGAATATATGCCTGCGCATATTCAAACACGCCGATCAGGCATATATAATCATAGTCACAGGGAAGCGTCGGTTCAATATCCTGGAAATTCCCCACATGAATCGTCACATTCGCCGCATCCATATGACGATAGGCATTAATCCTGCTGCGTTTGCCGGACAAATCGATGCAGGTCACCTCCGCCGCCTTGCCGGCCAGCGTCCCCGTGATCGCACCGCACCCGGATCCCACCTCCAGCACTTTCATCTCCTTCGTAATCGGCAGCCATTCTACGATGTTCCCCCGCAGAGGCGACAGATGATAAAGAATCGGCCAGCTGCGCCGCTCCTCGATGATCCGCTGGTATTCGACGGTCGAATAGTCACGTGCAATCTCCAGCAGTTCATCTTCCACATCCCCGTCACAATAACGGTCCTCCCCCGGATAATGTGTCAGATCCAGTTTAATTTTTCCGATTTCTTCTATCCTGTTCTCCGGCATCCCCTCTATCCTCACATGCTTGCTCCCGGTCATCCTTGACACAATTCAAACTTCTTAACCTCTATCCTGGAATTCATATCATAGAATCCAACCGTATTCTTATCCGAAATGACCGTCAGATTAAGTACATCATATAATCTGTGGTAAACCGTGAAGTTGTCTTCCTCGTAACCGGTCACCCCCAGCGAAAGCAGATACTCGCCACCCTGCAGATTCATCTCCTGCGTAAAATCCACCGCATACACTTCTCCCGCGCTCACCGGTTCCAGAAATGCCTTCTCGAACATGGTGTTGGTACCCGTGATCTCCGTTCCGCGCACATTCTTGATCGTAAATGCAAAAATAGGCGCCTGAAGGTCTTCCATCATCTTCACCTTCATATGAATCGTAAATACATTGCCTTTTATAATTGCGGAAGTTGTAATGCCCTTATCGTCACGGATCTGATATTCCGTGATCACTGCCTTTTTGGAACCATATTCCAGAAGTTCCGGATTCTCTGCCATACCGCTTCCGGACACCTCTTCTGCCCCATGTGTGGAAACCGCCTCGGAAGATCCCTCTGCCGCTTCCTGTTCTCCCGCTGATAACTTTAACGCAGCACCGCTCCTTGACTTTGCGGCATTGCGAAGCTGTTCATCGTCAACCAGTCTCTCCTGTTCCTCTTCCGGCGCGGTATACTGCCCGACCAATACCTGCTTATAGGTATCGATCATCTCTTTCGCCGATCCCTCTCCCAGCTTCGTACCCTGATTCAAAAGCACTACTCTGTCACAGTATTTGCTGATACTGCTCAGATCATGGCTGACGAACACGATGGTCTTACCCATCTCCTTGAATTCTTCAAACTTATGATAGCATTTCGCCTGAAAGAAGACGTCACCTACCGACAATGCCTCATCCACGATCAAAATTTCCGGATCGATATTGATCGCCACCGCGAAGGCAAGACGCACAAACATACCGCTGGAATACGTCTTCACCGGCTGATATACATACTCCCCGATATCCGCAAATTCCAGAATGGAATCCAGCTTTTCGTCGATCTCTTTCTCCGTAAAACCGATCATGGTGCCGTTCAAATAGATATTCTCAATTCCATTATACTCGTTATTAAATCCCGCTCCGAGCTCCAACAGCGCCGAGATCCGCCCATTCACAGTCACACTCCCCCTTGTGGGGTTCAACACGCCTGTGATAATCTTCAGGATCGTAGACTTCCCGGAACCGTTCGTCCCGATGATCCCTACACATTCCCCCTGCCTGATTGTCAGATTGACCCCTTTCAGAGCATGATGCTGGGTATGATGCTTCCCCCGTCCAAACCCCAATGTCTCCTTCAGACGGTCCGAAGGCTTATCATACAATTTATAAATTTTCTCGACATCCGTCACCTGAATCGCAATATTATCCATGATTTATCCTATCCACCGCAAGTGCTCCGTCTTCGGCTTCTGCTCCCATCAATTCCTACCCATTAAAGCACATCCGCAAAATGCACCCGCATCTTCCGAAAGATCAGCGTCCCGATACAGAACAGACTGATCGTAAAGATCCAGAAATAAGTAGACGAATAGAAATGCTCCCAGAACCACTCCTCTTCATAGATCGCACTTCTATATCCGTTTACAATATATACCAGCGGATTCAGCTTGAAGAGCATCTTCATATTATCCGTCTTAAGCATCGTAATACTCCACAGAATGGGGGTCGCCCACATACCGATCTGCAGCGCAATGGAAATGATCTGCTGCAGGTCCCGTATAAACACCACCAGCGCGCAGGTCAGATAACTCATGCCCAGCACCAGCAGAAACAGGCAGAAGCTGTAATAAATTAACTGCAGTGTATAAAGTTTCGGATAATAACCATATCCTATGGACACGCACAACAGTACCACTACAAAAAATACATGAATAAAGGTTGCCGATATCACCTTGATGATGGGCAGAATGCTGATATTGAATACTACCTTTTTGACCAGATAATTGTATTCAAGCAGTGCCATAGTCCCCTGCGTAATTGCCTCCGTGAAATAGAACCATGGCACCAGACCGGCTGTCAGGTACAGAACATAGGGCACTTCCAGCCCGCTTGCCACCATCTGGCTTCTCGTGTCAAACACCTTATCAAACACGATCCAGTACATTACCACCGTGACAATGGGCTGCGCCGTAGCCCAGATAATGCCCAGATAAGATCCGGCGTACCGATTCTTGAAATCATTCTTCGACAGCTTCCAGATCATCTTCCTGCTCTGAAAAAGTTCCGCCGGAATGGTCAATATACGCTCATAAAAGATCGTAAAGATGATACAGGTAAACGCGATCAACACACAGCCGCTGACTTTCTTCATCTGCTCCGTCACCTGATCCGCCAACGGATTGTGATGCCGGATCAGCACGGCCGCCAGAAGCAGGCCAAGCCCCCAGAATACGGCGACTCCTGCGGACTTCTTCGGTGTTTTTATTTTTTTGGTAGCATGATTGATATATTCTGTTTTTTCCACGTTTCTATTTCCCTGATCTCTATTCTGCGCAATTTGTCATGTACTGCTCCGTATACGCCGCAATTCCTCCCCACTTCGTATCCTTCTCGGACATGACAGGCTCCACTCCCGCGGCAAGAGGCCAGTCGATACCGATATCCGGATCGCTCCAGAGGATACCGCCTTCATCATTCGGATGATAGAAATCCGTACACTTATAGGCAAATTCCGCATAATCGGACAATACCAGGAAACCGTGGGCAAAATTCTTCGGAATAAAGAACTGCTTCCTGTTCTCCGCCGAAAGTACCACCCCAAACCACTTCCCGTAGGTTGCAGAACCCGGCCTCAGATCCACCGCCACGTCAAAGACTTCTCCGCTTACAACGCGCACCAGCTTGTCCTGCGGATACCGGATCTGAAAATGCAGCCCGCGAAGCACATGCTTCGTGGAGGCCGACTGATTGTCCTGCACGAAAACATGATCAATACCGGCCTCCTTAAAATCATTATAGTTATAGGTCTCCATAAAATAGCCTCTGGCATCCCCGAATACCGTCGGAGTGATCACCTTGAGTCCTTCTATCTCACATGTCTCTACTGTTATTTTGCCCATGCTCTTTATCATCCTTTCTGCTATAGTTAACGACATTAAAAATTTCGTTTTCGTCCTGCAAAAGCTCCCGTATATGGCTTTGGCAGGAACCGTAAGCAGAAATTTGTTATGTCGTTTACTATATGTCGTTTACTATAATGTATCCGGCAGCACAGCCGCCCTGTCGGAACAATACGGCTGCGCCCCTTTCTATTATTCGTCTCCCACCGGCACATTACCGCTGTCGCCGTTTACCACGCCGGAATATCCGCCGGCTCCTTTCGCATGATTGATGGACGTGTCAATGTTCATATAGCACAGATTCAGATCCACCCGCGTCTCAATGCCATCCACGGTACCCTTGGAAGTATACTGCCACATATGATAATACTCCTCATAGGCAGGAATATCCGCATATTCAGCCAGCCACGTCTTATAGGAAGACAGTTCTTTCATATCCACCTGTTCATTCAGCCAGTTCCTGGAGCCATAGATGCCCGTCTCATAGCCCGCCGCCGCGATCGTCTCCAGAAAAGCCTTATGAATCTTCGTCCGCTCGTCACTTTCCAGCCAGTCTGCACGGCCGCTTCCTCCGGCGCTCTCACTGTCCAGAAATACCGGATAATCTACATCATACTCCTCGATCAGCCGGATCACCATACTGGCTTCCTCCACAGCTTCCACTTCATCCACCGCCTGCGTAAAGAAATACACACCCACCGGAATGTCCGCCTCTATGGCTCCTCTGATATTCTGCTCATACAGAGGATCGAGTACCAGCGCTCCCGTGGAAGCACCGCGGTATCCACAGCGGATAATGGCAAATTCCACCCCGGCATCCTTCACCTTCTCCCAGTCGATCTCCTTGTTCCATTTAGAAACGTCAATACCGATCCTGGCATTGCCATGGTCAAGCGCAAGCTCCGTATTCTCACTGCCGTCCGCCGCCTCCTCGGCGCCTTTCACTTCCTTATCCTCTTTCTCGGCATCAATATCGTCTTCCGTCATGATCAGATATTCAATATCATCCAGCACCTGATATTCTATTTCCTGTTTGATCTGAATCGACGTGATCGTATTCGGAACCTGATATCCTTCCGCCTCCTTCAAAGATACACTGTATTCTCCGGCACGCATCCCGTCAATATAGATAATGCCGTCCTCGTCGCTGTCGGTATATTCGCCCATCCCCCGCACTTCAACCACAAAGGGATTCCCGGTCACCAGTCTGCCTATGCTGTCTACAATCATAATACGCAGATCCTTGGCAACGGAACTCATGACAAGGGACACACTTCTGCCCGCATACGTCTCAATGCTCTTAAATTTGACCTCCTCGTCAAAAAAGGTCTCGTCCCGCAAAAAGGCAGACAGATCATTACCTCTCTGCCCACCTGCTTCCCTGTCATCTTCCATTGCCGCAGTCTCCTGCACCTGCTCAGAAACGGAAAACCCCAGCTTCTGTTTGACAGTATCCAGATTCACGGCTGCGATCACACCTGTCACCGCTGCAAAAATAAAGATCACGGCAAACAGCATTCTTCTGATTCTCTTAGAGCCCATTTGCAACCTCTATCATGTATTGGCCATAATTCGTCTTCATCAATGGTTCCGCCAGCTTCAGGAGCTGTTCCTTCGTTATAAAGCCTCTCTTGTAGGCGATCTCTTCGATACAGGAGATATACAGCCCCTGTCTTTTCTGAAAAGCGGCCACAAAATCAGCAGCATCCAGCAGCGAATCATGATTTCCCGTGTCCAGCCACGCAAAACCACGTCCCAGCGTCTCCACCCGCAGGTCTCCTCTGCACAGATATTCGTTGTTAATACTCGTAATCTCGATCTCCCCTCTGGCCGACGGCTTCACATTGGCCGCGATCTCCACCACATCATTGTCGTAGAAGTACAATCCCGGCACCGCATAGTTGCTCTTCGGATGCTCCGGTTTCTCCTCAATGGAGAGCGCCTTCCCGTTCTCGTCAAACTCCACAACACCGTATTCTCTCGGATCTCTGACATAATATCCGAAAATGGTCGCTCCCTTTTCTCTGGCAGCCACCTCTCTTAATACCCTGGAAAAGCTCTGACCATAGAAAATATTGTCGCCCAGCACCAGGGCTACCCTGTCGCTGCCGATAAATTCCGCACCAATGATAAAGGCATCCGCCAATCCTCTCGGATATTCCTGCACCGCATACTCCATCCGCAGCCCCAGCTGTTCTCCTGTTCCGAACAGTTCCTGAAACGATGCGATATCCCTGGGCGTCGATATAATCAGGATCTCCCGGATCCCCGCAAGCATCAGCGTGGACAACGGATAATAAATCATCGGTTTATCATAGATCGGCATGATCTGCTTCGAGACCGCCTTTGTCAACGGATACAGCCTGGTACCCGAGCCTCCCGCCAGAATAATTCCCTTCATTCAAGATACCTTTCCCTTCCCGCTTAATTGCACCGTCCCTCCGGACAGCACACATTCTTCCTTAACCGCCGTGCTTCGACACTACAGTTAAGCTATCGTCCTTCTCAGACTTTATACATCTCCGTATAATACTTCTGGTAGTCACCGCTCGTGACATTCTTCATCCACTCTTCATGCTCAAAGAACCACCGGATCGTGCGCCTGATCCCCTCTTCGAACATGGTCTCCGGCTCCCAGCCGATCTCTTCCTTTATCTTATCCGGCGCAATGGCATACCTTCTGTCGTGTCCCTTGCGGTCCTCCACATATGTGATCAGATCTTCACTGACAAGCTCCCTGCGCGGATCGTCCTCCGCCAGCATTTCCTGCAGAGTTTTAATGATAATCCTGATAATCTCGATATTCTGCTTCTCATTATGGCCGCCCACATTGTAGGTCTCAAACAGTCTGCCCTGCTCCTGCACCATATCGATAGCCTTGGCATGATCCTCCACGTACAGCCAGTCGCGGACATTCTTCCCGTCCCCATAGACCGGAAGCTTCTTCCCCTGCAGTGCATTGTTGATGATCAACGGGATCAGTTTCTCCGGGAACTGGTACGGTCCGTAGTTGTTCGAACAGTTGGTGATATTCGCCGGGAAATGATAAGTATCCATATAGGATCTCACCAGCATGTCCGATCCCGCCTTGCTGGCAGAATATGGACTGTGCGGCGCATAGGGCGTCGTCTCATAAAAATAGCCGCCGTCCTCCTCCAGGGAACCATACACCTCATCCGTGGACACATGCAGGAATTTCCTGTCTTCCTTAAAGCTGCCGTCCGGCAGCTCCCACGCCGTCCTGGCACAATTCAGCATCACCGCCGTGCCCAGCACATTGGTCTGCACAAACACCTCCGGATTCCTGATACTCCTGTCCACATGACTCTCCGCTGCAAAATGCACCACCCTGTGGATCTCGTTAGCCGCAAATATCGCTGCAATGGCCTCTTTATCGCAGATATCCGCTTTGATAAACGTATAATTCTCCTGCCCCTCAAATTCCTTCAGATTCTCCAGATTCCCCGCATAGGTCAATGCGTCCACGTTGATGATCCGGATCTCTTTACCGTATTTGCGAAACATATAATGAATATAGTTGGATCCGATAAAACCGGCTCCTCCCGTTACAAGATAAGTCCTCATTCCCAACTGCTCTCCTTTCTCAATATACCCTATATAATACTGCCACAAGGCACCAAAATGCAACCCTTAATAGTGAAGATAACTGATATTCATATCCACGTCCCCTTTAATACCGCTGACCTTTCCTTTGGCTGAATACTGCCACATGTCATATCTGGTCGCCGTGTAAGTGGGAGCGCTGGCATACTGTGCCAGCCAGATCTTATAATTCGTCAGGCTTCCCGTATTGATCTTCTCACTAAACCATGTCTTATTCGCATAGATCCCCGCAGAATAACCCGAATTCTGCACCGTCGCGCAGAAAGCCCTGCACACCGCAGTCCTTACCTCCCTGCTGACGCCGTCTCCCCGGCCGCCGCTTGCTTCCACATCCAGAAAGATCGGATAGCTGAGTCCGTAGCCGCTCACCAGATTCAGCGCCATGGATGCTTCCTCTACCGCCTCCACCTCGTTGACCGCCTGACTGAAAAAGTAGACTCCAACCTTTAAACCGGCCGCTTTCGCTCCCTTGATATTGCTTCTGAACTTCGGATCCTCGATCAGCGCTCCCGTAGAAGAACCTCTGTACCCGCAGCGGATGATCGCATAGGATACACCGGAATTTTTCACGGCGTTCCAGTCAATACTGCCGTTCCACTTCGACACGTCGATTCCCATGGTTCCCGACGCGGACGACATCTTTCCGTCACTGCCGAAATGATATCTGGCTCCCTGGATGACCTGGTCCCCTGTTACATAATTTCCGTTTTTATCGTAAAAATATACGCTGCCGTCTATGGTCTGCCATCCGGTATATTTGTATGCCGCCACTTCCGTAGATTTCTTATAAAATTTCTCGTACTTCCTGTAATCGTCATAGACCGCCTCCTGATAGGCACCGGCAGAGTCCAGATAGTACATCTGATTGCCGTCCTTGTCCTTCAGTTTGGCTTTCCCGTCTACCGCCGTCTCCTTCTTTACCGTAATCTTATGAACGGCTGAAATATCCTCATCAGTACTGCAGACGGCTTTGATCTCCACCGTTCCTTCCGCCACGCCGGTGACAACACCCTTGCTGTCCACCTTCGCTTTCGTCTCGTCACTGCTGCTCCATACAACCTTGCCGCCCTCCGGTTCGGTCTTTGCCGTAAGGGTAACTGTCCTGCCAATGACTACCTCCGCCTCACCGCTTATACCGATCTTCTCGTAAAGCTGCAGATGCTGCTCCTCTTCCACCGTCACGCTGCAGACCAGCTCCTGCTCTCCATCCGCTGTCTTTACCCTGGCTGTGATCTTTGCGCTGCCCACTCCTACGGCCGTGACCTTGCCCTGGTCCACTTTCGCCACTGCCTTGTCACTGCTGGACCATTCTACCGACTTCATCTCCCCCGAAACCACTTTCACCGAAAGCGACGCAGACTCTCCCTTCTCAAGTTCCAGACTCGTGGTATTCAGTTCAACTTTCGTCTTCACCGGCTCCTCCGGCTTATCAGGCTTTGAAGGATCTTCCGGTTTCGACGGATCCTCTGGTTTTGATGGCTTTGACGGGTCCTCCGGCTTCGACGGATCTTCCGGCTTCTCACCCTCTGCTGTAACCTTCACAGAGCACGATGCCTCCTCAATCACATAGCCTATTGTCACTTCCACTTTGATCGTGGCTTCCCCCACACCGACGCCGCTGATATTACCGTTACTGTCCACAGTGGCCACACCTGCATCACTGCTGGACCAGTTGACGGACGGTGTTGCGCTGCTGCCGTTAACGGATACCTTAAGCGCTGCCGTTTCTCCCGCCTTCAACGTCAGACTGCTGCGATCCAGTGCGATGGAAAACTCTATAAGATCCGACGATGCTGTCGTTTCCACCAGTTTCCGGAAATTGCTGCTGACCGTCCAGGGATCCGGTATATTCTTCTTATCGACTTCCGTATATACCGTCTCGCCGTCTCCGATCGGTGTCTTCGTGGATTCTACCCATTCTACTGTATCTGTCAGCACAGATTCCACTGCCGTATTCTGTTTGGCGGTATCTTCCGCCGCCGCATTCACTTCCGACTCACTCTTTACCTCATCTGCAACGTCTACTTTTTTGTAAGTGATCTTATCCGTAACCTTAACGCTGCCGGCAGAAGACGGCAGCACATAGGAGGCATATTTTTCATCCGTCAGAGGCAGAATCTTAACGCTGTAGTCACCTGCCGCAACGCCCGTCTGATAGATGATACCATCCTTATCCTCATCCTTTAACGTAAAACTCTTACTCCCCGCAACTTCCACTTCAAAAGGAACTCCTCCGATCAGCTTGCCCGTAGCCTTATTGACAAATTTGATCTTCAGATCCGACTGTATCGATGTAAGGTTCATTCCAACCTCGATCGTCTTGTCCTTTTTATCCGCTTCTTCCTCTTCCTGGCTCTCTTCGTTTTCTGCTTTCTCTTCCTCAAGATCAATCATGCCTGACAGTCTGGCCGACTCTGTCACCGCCACCAGCCCGCTCTCTCCGATCACAGAGATACCCGACATTTCTTCTCCGATCACAGCAAAAGCCTCCACCTGCTTCTCCACGGATTTTGCATTGACATACAATCCGCCTGCCAGCAGAGCTCCTGCCAGTACAACAACGCCGAGCATGGCCACAACCATGTCAAGCGCATTCATATGCGTCAGAAAAGTCCTGAGCCGTACGATAACGCCGTCCTCTTCATATGCGTCATACTCACCTTCCACATATTCATCATCTGCATATTCATCATACTCATACTCGTCGTCTTCGTACTCGTCACTCACATATTCGTCATCTTCATATTCATCGTCTTCATATCCGTCATCCGCATATTCATCGTCTTCGTACCCGTCATCCGCATATTCATCGTCTTCATACCCGTCATCCGCATATTCGTCGTCTTCGTACTCATCGTCCGCATATTCGTCGTCTTCGTACTCATCGTCCGCATATTCGTCGTCATTTCCGGCTGCCTGCCGCTTCTCTCCTTCCGCTGCACGTCCGTGCTTCCGATTGTATGCTTCTATCATCTCGTCATCAAGACACAAAAACTCCAGCGTGTCCTCAGTGACACGATCTTCATCCTCCTCGTCGAATCCTTCATCGTCATCACCAAAAAAATCTTCTATAAAAACATCTTCACGTTTTTTCCCATATGTCATATTTTTTTTATTGCTTTTTTTGCCGTTTTTTCTATTTTGCATCTTTCCCTCCATGCCGATGAGATTCTCATTGCCTCTATTCCGTTCTATACTTTCTGTTTTTAAAGGTATTTTACTTTGCAAAACGCATACTTTATGTAAACTCTCTCCGTTAACAAATCTGTAACATTATAGCATAGAAGTGTATTGTATTCAAGATTTTTTAGTATTATGCGATTTTTAATCGTATTTTGGAAAGATTTACATAATATCCATACATTCCGCGATGATTTACACCATTAAATATGCTATTTTACGGTATATCCGCTTGACTTTATCGGCTATAACTGACACAATACAAGAGCAACCTGTAAATTTCAGCATTCATTTCATATGAGGAAGGGAAGTTGTATTATGATGTATATGCATTATTGTAAAAGTTGTCAAAGAGTATATATGCTCAACGGCCACAAACAAACTTGTCCGAAATGCCGCCTGGAAATCAGTGAGCTGAAGATCTCTTACATGGATTATGTGACCATGGATCAGGAAGCACGACAGCAGTTCTGCCATTGCTGCTCAGATGACGAGCAATTACAAACACTGAGCACTACATATCGTATGTACAAATATAGTAAATGGTACAAGGAACTACAGGCACAATTACCACAGACCACGATTATCACCTATCCATTGACTGACAGAGTGACACGAGACAAAAAGAGAATGAGTATTATATGATCTCACTCCCATAACGCCTTTACTTCAGGCTGTTATTCAAAGAGCGTTCCGGAAACTCACGGGTTTTGGAAACGCTCTTTCTTATTTATTCCCGTAAGATTTTATTAAAAAACAGGGAAATCGTAGATTTTTATAGCATTTCATAGTAAACTGTAGGTACGATATTAATTTGAGTTATGATAGAGCGCCGCATCTGTCAAGCACGCTTTACTATGAAAGTCTTCGACTTTCACAGCATGGATGGCCATACGGCCCGCCCGACGGCAGGCTGAGCATGATGGTAGTTTACTATGAAAGTCTCTGACTTTCACAGCATGGATGGCCATGCGGCCCGCCAGGCGGCAGGCTGCGCATGATGGGGGTTTACTGTATCAGGGCGGGGCAGCTCTGCCTTGCCACGTACGGCGTCGGAAAGGTAATGCTGGCAGGGGTATACTTAAAGTTAGTAAGAGAGTCCGACAGTATTCTCAGGCATTCTTCGGCCATATCTTCAAGGGGCAGGCTGATCACGGAGAGAGAAGGGATACAGTATTCTTCCTGTTCGGGTCTTCCACTGCCCACGCTGATGATTTCGATCTGCTCGGGAATGCGAATCCCCTTCTCATAGAAAGCCTTCAACGCTCCCAGCGCAATGCTGTCGGAGGTGCAGAAGAGACAGTCCGGCAGCGGATTTAAATCGCACAGCGTGAGGGCTCCGAGATAGCCGCCTCTCATGGTATCGTCCACCATAACGGAGACGGGGCGCTCCATGGCGGATTCACTGACCTGGAATTCGAAGACATTCGTTCTGATATTCATTCCGGAAAAAGTGGCCGGAGATTTTAAAAGTGCCGGATGTTTTTTGCCATGGGCGGCAAATATGTCGGCCGGCAGAAGGCCGATTGTCTTGTCGTCCATGTTTACGGTTGCATATTTCGAGGAGTATCTGTTATAGAGAACGATCGGAATGTGGAAATCGTTGGCCTCCAGATATTCCATGTCTGTCTCGGAAGGGTTACAGATAATGATCGCGTTGGTAGTGAGCACGGATTCATTGGTCAGTACATCCTGCAGATGATTATTCTCATAGGGAACAATGGAAAGCTGAAACTGATAATTGTTTTCCATAATGGCAGTCTGCAGTCCTTTCAGGAATCGGGAAAGCAGATGGATCCGGTTATCGGATACCCAGTAGAGAGATATATTTGCTTTTGCGGAGAGACTGCCCCGCAGTATTTTGGCCTGGATATTCGGCTTATAGCCCATTTCTCTGGCTGCTTTCAGGATCCTTTGCTGTGTTTCTTTCTTGATCTTGCGCCTGTCCCCGTTTCCCTTCAAAACGATGGAGACGGTGCTGGGAGAAAGCCCCAGGCGGGCGGCGATATCCTTAATGGTAGTCATATTTTCCTCCATTCCGAAGTGTTTACAGTCTTTGATGCCCCGCCCTATAACGGTCATTCGCGAACAGCGCAGCAGTTTCGCAGAGCCTTTAATGGCATCAACTATACAATAAACGAGATACATAAGAAATGCAAGCTTATGCACAAACTTATGAGAAATAACGCCATGGTAAAAAACCTCATTAGGTACCGACGTTTTTAGGCGGTCTTCAGGAGAAACATAAAGCGGCAGACGCTGAGTACTGATTTAACTGACTGACATTGGCTGTGAACTGTAACTATGTCTGTAAAATATAGACACAGCAGATATGCGATGTTGTATAAAGTATACAATATCAAAATAAGGTTTTTGTTCATAACATATAAATGTAAATTAAGTACAACGTTGTATATTGACAAATGGACAAATTGGAGTATAATTGCAACATAAGTACAACGTGGTACTAAAACAAACTTACAGGAGGATGTAAAATGAAGAAAAAGATGTTAGCAGTACTACTTTCTGCAGTCGTAGCAGTTACGACACTTGCAGGCTGTGGAAATTCTTCTGATAATGTGTCAGAAGGCACGACAGAGACCGATGCTGCCGGAACCACCGAAAAAACACCCGGGGGGGGGTATTGAGGAGAGTGAGGAAGCAGCAGTAAATGAGACTGCTGAAGGTGAGCCTAAGTATGGGGGAACGCTTCGCTTTGGCTATGGTACCAGTATTGCGACGCCGGGTTATACGCCCATGGCAACCGCCAATGCGTATCTGTATTACCTGACGCTTGCTTATGAAAATCTGATCACGTACGATAACGATGGCCAGATCATTGGAAAGCTTGCAACAGAGTGGGTGATCGATAATGATGAACCCAGTATCACATGGACTCTTCGCGAAGGTGTGGAATTTGCCGACGGTACGCCGTTTAACGCAGAGGCCGTTAAGGTTAACATTGAAGAATATCAGGCTAACAGCAGAACAGAGACTGCAAATGTCAAGAGCTGTGAAGTGATCGATGACACCCATATCAAGATGATCCTGGAGTCGGTCAATTCTTCTACCCTGGAGTCAGTCGGGTATTTCGTATTCTATATGAGTCCTGATGTGCTAAAGAATGACCGGGCGAGCCTGGATACTTCTACATGCGGTACAGGTCCTTTCCAGCTGACAGAATTTGAGAACAATGCGTATGCGATCTATTCGAAAAACGAGAATTACTGGCAGGAGGGTCTGCCCTATCTTGACAGTGTGTCGATCACTACGGTCACTGAGGAGACGACCAAGAGTACGGCATTCCAGGCCGGTGAGTATGACATGATCGATGCCTCCTCACCGACGATCCTGCAGGAACTGGACGGTGCAGGGATCTACTTGACGGAGAAGAATGAGAACGGTATGGGCGTTGGTACGCTCGGACTGATTCCCAACAGTGCGATCGATAGTCCCTGGACGGATGAGCGTGTGCGGCGCGCATTATGCTATGCGATCGACGTTGATGCGATTAACGCTGCATTCCAGCTTGGAACAGCGCAGCTGACAGACCAGTGGGCAGCCCCTGGCGCAGTAACTTATAATGACGATTTGAACCATTTTAAATATGACCCGGAACGTGCGAAGGAATTGTTGGCAGAGGCCGGTTATGCAGACGGTTTCACGACAAACCTCGTGACGGTCAGCACCCTTTCGGATGCGTTTACAGCGATCGCCAATATGCTCGAGGAAGTGGGCATCCATTGTGAGATCCAGTTAGTAGACGGTTCCACGCAGAACCAGATGTATATGGACGGTACCTGGGAAGGCCTTATGCCTCACTGGACGACGGTATCCCCGGATCTCGGACTGTATATGGGACGGCATCTGGATTACGACGGCGCTTACTACGCGAAGGGTATCCAGCATCCTGACAAAGAGATGAATCTTCTGGAAGAAATCCGTACCTGTACGGACGAGACGGAAAGAAGAAATCTTGAGAAGGAACTGCAGAAGGCTATTTACGATGCAGAAGAGGGTTCCTGCCTGTTCGGAAGACCTCTGTATATCAGCCCATCTATCATGTATAAATATGACTATGTCATGAATGACAGGGCAAAAGAAGCTTTTGCATCAGCCTGGGATCTGTCCGGGTGCTGGCTGGATAAATAGTTGATTTCACATCCCTGTACAGGATCGTGCACTTATGCGTACTGTCCCGTACAGGGATGAATCAATCCTTTAAACAGAATGAAAAGGAGTGAAACTATGAGTTCAAATCTGTTAAAAATGATCGGTAAGCGTATTGTACAAAGCTGTATCACCATCGTCATTGTAACCTTGTTTGTCTTTACCCTGATCCAGATGGTTCCCGGCAATCCGGTAGCAAATTATCTGGGAGCGACTGCCAGCGCCGAACAGATTGAGTATTATACGCATCTGTATGGTTATGACAGACCGGTCGCGGTACAGTACATAAGCTGGATCACAGGACTGTTTCGCGGTACTATGGGACAGTCGATCAGTTATCAGTCAGAAATTGCGGATATTCTGCTTCCGCGGCTGTTAGTTACATTATCCATGGTAGTGCCTGCTTTTATTATCGGCGTATTACTGGGTGTCTTTCTTGGTATTCTTGCCGCACAGAAAAGGGGGAGCTGGGTTGACAGCCTGATTTCCTTTTTCTCAAATATAGGTGTTTCCATCCCCATGTTCTGGCTGGGTATGATGGGAATGCTGGTTCTTGGTTTAAAACTTCATATTCTCCCGACATCGGGGTATGTACCGATTGAACGTGATCCCGGGGATTGGCTGAAGCACATGATCATGCCGATCATCGTCATGAGCCTGGGTGTTATGGCATCCTTCATGAGGCTGGCGCGTTCCTCCATGCTGGAAGTGATCAGACAGGATTATGTTACGACAGCGAAAGCGAAGGGGGTAGATAAGAAATCCGTCACGATCAGACATCAGTTAAGAAATGCACTGATTCCGATTGTAACAGTGATGGGAAGCCGCCTGGGAACAATGGTTGGCAGCACTGTCCTGATCGAAAGCCTGTTTGTGATACCGGGGCTTGGAAGTGTGATGATGAATGGTATCAGTAACCGTGATTTCATGCTTGTAGCAAACGGCGTGCTGATTATCTCCATTTTCGTGGCTGTCTGTAATCTGGTGGTGGATATCTTATACGGGATCATAGATCCCAGGACTCGATAGGAGGGATGAATGATGGAGAAGAACAAAAAGAGCGTATTATCCAGGCTGAGATCCTCCCGCATCTTTCGAGTTATGTTCGGGCGAAAGCTGATCGTAGTCTGCAGTGTTATGTTGGTGGTGATGTTTCTGCTGGCGATATTTGCGCCGCTGGCAGCGCCGTATGATCCCAATAAGGATGACTTGTATAATGTGCTGAAAGGAAGCACGGCAGAGCATTTATTGGGCACGGATTCAAATGGGAGGGATGTTTTAAGCCGCATTATTTATGGCGGCCGGATTTCTTTCACAGTAGGCGTGGTAGCGGTGGTGATCTCGAGTGTGATCGGTATGGCGCTGGGATTAATCTCCGGGGTGATCGGCGGTGCCGTTGACACAGTCATTATGCGTGTGATGGATGCCATGATGGCGGTACCGATGCTGATCCTTGCATTGTTTCTGGGGGCTATTCTGGGACAGGGACTGGGCAATGTATGCCTGGCTATCGGTATATCCATGGTGCCCGGGTATGCCCGTATCACGAGAGGACAGGTGTTGACTGTGCGTAATGCCGATTATGTTACGGCGGGTACGCTTTGCGGGGGTTCCTGGGTCAGAAATACGATCGTGCATGTATTCCCGAACTGCCTGTCTGCCAATATTGTTACTATGACCTCCAGCCTGGGCGGCGCGATATTGGCGGAAGCCAATCTGAGCTTCCTGGGGATGGGGATTTCCCCGCCGACGGCGAGCTGGGGTGCTATGGTAAGCGGCGGCTATAAGTATCTTTCCACACAGCCGATCATTGCGATCGCTCCGGGTGTAGCGATCATTATCGTTGTATTGTGCTTTAATATGGTAGGAGACGCCCTGCGTGATGCGCTGGATCCCAAGCTGCGAGGTACTTTGGGAAAAGGAAGAAAGAGAGAGAAGCAGAGCAGGAAGGGGCGTGATCACTATGCATGAAAAGTTACTTGAGATCAAAGATCTGAGTGTAGAATATGAGACGGAAATATCCACGGTCTATGCAGTAAACGGCCTTGATCTGGAAGTGGGATATGGAGAGACTTTAGGGCTGGTGGGAGAGACCGGCGCCGGCAAGACATCAACGGCGCTCAGTGTGATCCGGCTTCTGCCGGAGGGGATCGGCTTCGTGACCGGCGGATCCATCACCCTGGATGGAGTTGATATGCTGGCGGCATCGGAAGAGAAGCTGCGCAGTATGCGCGGTGCTACAGCATCCATGATCTTCCAGGATCCAATGTCCGCATTGAATCCTGTTATGACAGTCGGAGCACAGATTCTGGAAGTATTGAAGATTCATCATCCGGAGCAGAGCAAGAAGGATCTGGAGGCCAGAGTTGATGAGATGATGGAGTTAGTAGGGATTCCGGCTAACAGAAAGGAAGAGTATCCGCACCAGTTCAGCGGAGGTATGAAACAGCGTATCGTGATCGCGATCGCACTCGCATGTGAACCGAAGCTGATTCTGGCAGATGAGCCGACTACAGCGCTGGACGTAACGATCCAGGCACAGATGCTGGGACTGATCAATGATCTGCAGAAACGCCTTGGTACGGCGATGATACTGATCACCCATGATCTTGGGGTAGTAGCCCAGACGTGTGAGAAGGTGATTGTCATGTATGCGGGGGAGGCGATAGAGTACGGAAGCGCGGAAGATATTTTTGAGACAGACATGAGACATCCATATACGGAAGGGCTGTTCAATGCGATCCCCAAGTTGAACGAGGAGAGTGCGCGCCTGGAAGCGATCGACGGAATGATGGCGAATCCGACAGTGAAAATACAGGGGTGCCGATTTGCTGACAGATGTAAGCATGCTACGGAGCGGTGCAGGCAAAAGCAGGAGATGCGGGAAGTCAGTAAGGGGCATATCATCAGATGTTGTCTTTACGACAGACAGCAGGCAAATGTATAACACTGGAAGGAGGAGGTGAAGCCATGGAAGATAAAATACTTGTTGAAGCCAGGAATCTGAAGAAATATTTCAAGGCCGGAGGAGGTCAGCTTCATGCAGTTGACGGCGTGAATTTTAAGATCCGTAAAGGGACGACACTGGGCGTGGTAGGAGAAAGCGGGTGCGGTAAATCGACGCTTGGCAGAGTGCTTCTGCGATTGTATGATGTGACGGACGGCCAGATCCTTTATGACGGGACTGACATCACTACGATGAATGCGAAGGAACTTAAACCGATTCGCGCCAGAATGCAGATGATCTTCCAAGATCCGTCCGGTAGTTTGGATCCGCGTAAAAGCGTGAAAGAACTGATCGGGGAACCGCTGAAGATCTATAAGGCATATAACGGTATAGACGATTATGATGCAAAGATAGCCGAGATCATGAAGACGGTAGGACTGAATGAAATGTATGCGGACAGTTTCAGCCACGAGCTGGACGGCGGCAGACGGCAGCGTATCGGGATCGGACGGGCGCTGGCTATGAATCCGGAGTTTATTATCTGTGATGAACCGGTGTCGGCGTTGGATGTCTCCATTCAGGCGCAGATTCTGAATCTGCTGATGGATCTTCAGGATGAGAAGGGGCTGACCTATGTTTTTATCACCCATGATCTGAGTGTGGTAAAACATATCAGCCATGAGATCATGGTAATGTATCTTGGGCAGTGTGTGGAGTATGCCAGGACGGCAGATCTGTTTGCCAACCCATTGCATCCGTATACGCAGGGACTGTTGAATGCCGTGCCGATTCCCAGTCTGAAAGCAAAGAAGCTTTCTACGCAGGTGATGCGCGGAGAACTGACGAGTCCTATCGATCCGGCGCCGGGATGCCGTTTCGCGGCAAGATGTCCCTATGCAACAGAAAAATGCCGGGGGAAGGATATAGCACTCACAGAAGTGGAACCGGGACATTTTGTGAGCTGTAGAAAAGTATTATAGTTAATGTTGTGCACTGAGGGTAGACAGACAAGAAGAAACAGGTTAGGAGGAGAGTATGACTGATCAGGAAAAGGCGGCCAGGATGCAGGCCGAGATGGAAGAGCGGATCCGTCTGGGAGCATTGGGGATCAGGGCAGAGTTTGATGCCTGCCCGGTCATGGGAGAAGCGTTTAAGTACGTGGTGGAAGAGTGCTTCCTGCCGATGCCGGATGGGGTAAAGCTGCACACGACGATCTACAAGCCGGTCGGGAAGGACACCTTTCCGGTATTGATTCAGAGAAGCTGTTATCCGTCCCAGATGGAAATCTATAAAGTATACGGAGAAGAACTGGCCAGGCGTGGCTATGGCTATGTTCTGCAGGTCTGCCGGGGGACGGGCAGGAGCGAAGGCGAATGGGAACCGAATGTGAACGAGCGCCGGGACGGACTGGCAGCGCTTGGCTGGCTGAATGATCAGGAATGGGCGGAGAGTATCGGCTATTTCGGTGCAAGTTATCTTGCTCTGACAGGCTGGGCCATTGCGGATGCGGTTCCGGAGAAGGTCAAAGGCATGATGTTGACTGTATATGGCACCGATCGTTTTAAGTCAGCCTATGAGAAACGGTTGTTCCGTCACGATGTGCTGACCGGGTGGAGTATGGCCAATGCAGGCCATCCGGTGGATGCTGATTATCTGGAGAGCTGCAGATATAAGCCGCATGCAAAGGTAGACGAGGCTTTGTGGGGCGGCAGACTTGCGTGGTATCAGGACTGGATCCATGCGGTAGAACGTGATGACGCCTACTGGCAGCAGGGGTGGTGGAAACAGCTTATGGATATCCCGGCTAAGACCAGGGTGCCGATCTATATTGTGGAGGCCTGGTATGATCATCACTTCGGTAGTGCCATGAATACCTGGAGCGCATTAAACGAGGAGACAAGGGAACACAGCTGGCTGGATATCGGCTGTTGGAATCATATGTCTGCAGACTGCATCGAATGGGGGCAGCAGGAACATCTCGAAAACGGGGATGTGAAGCGGGTCCTGGAATGGTTTGATCTGCTCCTTAAACAGAAGAAGATGCCGCAGAAGCGGATCCGCACTTACGTGATGCGGGAAGACCGCTGGCAGGAGCATAAGGCATGGCCGCTTCCCTCAGAGAAGATCAGGAAATATTATCTTGCAGAGGACAAGAGCTTAAGTTTGGAGCCGGGAAAGGCAGGGGAGATCGCTTTTATCTATGATCCGGAGGATCCCTGTCCCTCCCACGGGGCGGAGAGTGTGCTGACGACGATCACGGAGGCGGGAACGCTGCGGCAGCCGGCACCGGATTATCGGCCTGATGTGGTAAGTTTTGTCAGCAGGCCGCTTATAGAGAAGCTGGAGATCGCGGGGCGGATCAAAGTGCGCCTTCAAGTGAAGACGGATGTGGAGGACACTGCTTTTTCGGCAAAGCTGTGTGAAGTCTTTCCGGATGGCAGGGCATATAACATCCGCAGCGGGATCACCACCATTGCGGCAGATCTGCCGGAGGGGGCAGATTACATACCCGGAGAGCAGACGGAGGTCAGTGTGGATTTCTGGGATATTGTGTGGACAATACAGCCGGGAAGCTGTCTGCGGCTGGATATTTCGTCCTCTGATTTTCCGCAGTACGCTGCCCACAGTAATTACGCGGGCATCTGGTCGGATCAGGAGAAGAGCAGGATCGCCCGTCAGGTGATCTGTACCGGCAGCGGGGAATGCTGTCTGGAGCTGCCGGTGGCGGCGGCAATGGAGCAGACTGTATTGCCGTGAGAGCGGCGTTATGGTAAATAAATGTGACTGTGAGGCGGGAAACCGATCGGTCACACAACTAAATCTTAGAAAAGGAAGGGTAAAAGCGATGAAGAAGATTGCGATTGGCGGCGGCCAGGGCTTTTGGGGCGATTCCCCGGATGCTGCGCTCCATATGCTGCGTCATGCGGACATTCAGTATATGGCATGTGATTATCTGGCGGAACTCACGATGTCCATCATGGCCAAACAACAGTTGAAGGATCCCGGTAAAGGATTCGCGCCGGATTTCGTGACGAGAATCTTGAAGGACGGCGGCAAAGAAGCCTGGGAGAAGAAGATCCGTATTCTGACCAATGCCGGAGGTATGAACATCACGGGATGTGTGGAAGCCATCAGACAGTGGGCGGAGTCTGCCGGGATGAAGGGCTATAAGATCGGCTATGTGACAGGAGACTCCATTAAGGAGAAGATCCCACAGCTTTTGAAAGAAGGCTGGACTTTCCCGAATTTCGATTATGACGGCGATTTTCACGAGATCGTTGACAAGATCTATAACTGCAATGCCTACATCGGCCATGAGAAGATCAAAGAATGCTTAAATCAGGGCGCTGACGTGGTGATCACCGGGCGGGCGGCGGATTCAGCCCTGTTTCTGGCACCCTTTGCCCATGAATTCGGCTGGGCGGAAGACGACTGGGATAACCTGGCAAGAGGCATTATGGCGGGCCATTTGTTAGAGTGCGGCGGACAGGGTGCAGGCGGAAATTACATGTATGACTGGCGCAGCGTTCCGAGAATGGATGAGCTGGGATTCCCGATCGCGGAGATCACGGAGGATACCTTTGAGATCACGAAAGCGCCTGACTGCGGCGGTGTGATCTGCGAGCAGAGCTGCAAGGAGCAGTTCCTCTATGAAGTATTGGATCCCGCAAACTATATGACGCCCGATGTCAACGTGGATATCAGTCAGGCGACGATCACGCAGGTGGGGCCCGACAGGGTGCGCATCGGCAATGTTCGCGGCAGGAAGAGACCGGATGATTTGAAGCTGTGCGTCGGGTATCATAAGGGCTGGAAGACAGTGTCCATGTTAAGCTTCGCCTGGCCGGATGCCTATGAGAAGGCACAGTACTGTGCGGATGTGATCATGAAGAAGATGGCAAGACGGGGCATGAAGGCGGATGATGTGCATATCAGCTATATCGGTGTGAACAGTCTGCATTTGAATGTGGCGGATATGAGTGAGGAATCTCTGAAAAACCTTAACGAGTGCGTGCTGCGGATCGCCGTGTTCAGCGAGGATAAGTCCGAATGTGCGAAGATCATTCCGGAGATCAGCCCCCTGCAGTTAAACGGACCTCCAGGAGCTTCTTTCTTCGGCGGACGTGCCCATGTACAGGAAGTGATGGCATTGTGGCCGACCTATGTTCCCAGGGATGCCCTTGACATTCAGGCGCATATTTTGGAAGTTTAGCAGAAAGAAAGGAAGGAATGTAAGATGGCGGAAATCTATTTGAATGATATCGCTCACGGCCGCAGCGGGGACAAAGGAGATACGAGCAATGTCTGCGTCTATGCGAGGAAGCCTGCGTATTATAAGATCATCGAACGGGAAGTGACACCGGAAGCGCTGCATGCGCATTTTGGCGATATGGTGAAGGGAGAGATCATCCGGTATGACCTTCCGAGCCTGGGGGGATTTAACTTTGTGATGAAACATGCCCTGGGAGGCGGAGCGACCATGAGCCTCAGACTGGATTCCCTGGGGAAATCGATGGGAAGTGCAGTGATGCGGATGAAGGTTCATGTGACGGAAGAAGAGCTTGCGGAGATTACAGCATAAGTCATGCTGTCAGCGACAGTAGCACATAAAGTAATATCCCACGATGACGGGTTTTGTTTGAGGCCTGGAAATGGACAGAGGGCATCTGTATGGGATGCTGTGCGAGTCCCGGACTGCCGGACAGAATCCGTACAGCGGGATATAGAGGAGGTTTAAAGATTGAGCGGCGAAACGATTCAGGATATACAGGCATTACAGGATTTAAAAGTACTTGATCTGACGAGAGTTGTAGCCGGACCCTATGCCGGCTCTATTCTGGGGGATTTTGGCGCAAGTGTACTGAAGATCGAGGTTCCCGGGCGTGGAGACGATGCGAGAGGGTATGGGCCTTATGAAAACGGTGAGAGTATGTACTATGCAAATCTGAACCGTAACAAGAAGGGCATCACACTCAATTTAAAGACGGATGCGGGAAAGGAGATCTTCCTGAAACTGGTCAGGGATGCGGATGTTCTTTTGGAGAATTACAGGCCGGGCGTGATGGATAAGCTGGGGCTTGGCTATGAGGTATTACATGAAATAAATCCCCGTCTGATCTACGGTGCGCTTTCCGGATTTGGATCTTACGGTCCTTATTCCCAGCGGCCGGGGTATGATATCGTATCCCAGGGAATGGGCGGCCTTATGAGTATTACAGGAGCGGAAGGCGGTGAACCGACAAGGTCGGGAAATGCCATGGGAGATATACTGGGCGGTATGAATCTGGTGATCGGTGTTCTGCTGGCTGTTCATGCGAGAGACCTGACCGGTGTCGGGCAGAGAATAGACGTATCGCTGGTGGATTCGGTAGTGGCCAGCCTGGAGAATGCGTATGTGCGTTACTTCAAGTCCAGGCAGATCCCGGAGAGGACCGGCAATGCCTACGCCTCCATTGCCCCGTATGATACCTATATGGCGAAGGACGGGCGGGTTATTCTCGCCTGTGGAAATCAGAAACTCTACGAGAAGTTCTGTACGGAAGTGCTGGATATGCCCTGGATGATCACGGACGAACGTTTCCTGACAGTACCCCTGCGGGTCAGGAACAATAAAATTCAGAAAGCCTATATCGAAGAGTGGAGTAAGCAGTATACGGTGGATGAGATCGTGGAGAAGATGCTTGGAAAAGGCATTCCGGCAGCACCCCTCTATGATGTAAAGCAGATCACGGAGGATGCACATATCGCAGGGGCGCGGGAGATGTTTATCGAGGTAGAACATCCGGTGATCGGCAGGTCGAAGGTGAACGGTAATCCGGTTAAACTGATGGATATGATGCCGAGGATCAATTATCCGGCTCCCACCCTTGGGCAGCATAATGAGGAAGTTCTGGAGGCGCTTGGCTATACGAAGCAGCAGATTGAAGAGCTGCGGGCAGAGAAAATAATCTGAAAACAAAAACCTCGAAGGTTTGGGTCCTTCGAGGTTTTCGCTTGTGTAAAAGGGGAATTCTTCCGGAATTGCTATAACCGACTTGACTTCCGTGATCAAGTCTATATATACTATAGTACTATGAAATGATAAAATCTATAATTATATTATAAAAACATAACACTATATTAGCCAAAGATATGCTATATGGTAGAAAAATAGTAAAATATTGGCCTGAAATAAAACCATATTGATGGCTAAAAGAGACATAAAAAAAACCTGTCGACTGACAGGTTTTTTCTAATCCGTTATGACAATATTGCAAATTCTAAATAAAATTCATCATTTATATTTAAGAACAGGCACATCGTAATACTGATTATGAGATTATAAGAACGATGTCTCTTATAATTTTGTTACGTTTACGGCCTGAGGACCTTTTTCGCCATTAACTACTTCGTACTCAACAGCAGCGCCTTCTTCAAGAGATTTAAAGCCTTCCATGTTAAGTCCTGAGTAATGAACGAAAACATCGTTACCCTGCTCATCGGAAATGAATCCGTAGCCCTTTTGGTTGTTGAACCATTTTACTGTACCTTTGTTCATCGTACATACCTCCAAAAAATTATAAATAAGCTGACTTTGTCAACATTGATAGAATAGCACATGTCTCGCCAAATGTAAAGCATTGTTTTTTATAATTCAGTCAATTATGATAGGAAACAGATATTAACCTGTTGGATTTCGATTGTGGGGAAGAGGGGATGCAGTTTATGGACGGCGAGGCAAGGAGAAACAGGATCATACAGATCCTGCAGACAGAAAGTGTACCGGTTTCCGGAACCGAACTGGCAAAGCGCACGGGGGTCAGCAGACAGGTGATCGTTCAGGATATAGCGCTGCTGCGTACTTCCTATCAAAACATTCTGTCCACGAACAGGGGATATCTTCTCTATGAGCCGGTGCAGGCAGAGAAAATGTACAGAAGAGTGGTCAAGGTGAAGCACAGCAGGGAAGATATCCTGCGGGAGCTGGACTGCATCGTGGACGCCGGCGGAAGAGTGATGAATGTAATCATAGAACATGCGATCTATGGACAGATCGTGGGCGAACTGGTGATCCACAATCGTGCGGATGTGAGAAAGTTTATGAACCGGGTTGAAACGTATGGAACGAAACCATTGACGGATTTGACGGAGGGGGTGCATTTTCATACGATCGAAGCCGAACAGGAGGAGACTCTGGACAGGGTGATGAAGGCGCTTGCAAAGGAAGGTTTTTTGTTGGAAGAACTGTAACTTTGGGAAGTTTGGCTTTAATGTAGTCTTATGTAAACATAGATTGTCATCTACATGCTGGTTATGCTAAAATAGGGTAATAAAGCCTTTGGGAATTTTTTGGAAGGAAAGAGGTCCCGGGAGCTTATTGACAGTTCAAAGCGGACTGATCATAAATAAATATGTGGCCGGAGGTGATTTTTATTGAGTGCAGAAGGCAGCAGGAGAAAAAGAAAAACAAATTACATGTTAATGCTGTTCATGGATTCCAAGGAAGGACGCATCCGTCAGATGGGGTTTGGGCCGCATCTGGTAGAATCGGTAGTGATCATTGGACTGGCGGTGGTGGTGGTTCTCTCGGTAATCTGCTATCGGAGTGACAAGAAGATAGAGGTGTTGATGGCGGAGACAGAACAGCAGAAGCGGAGTATTGAAGAATTGACGGAAGAGAAAGCGGATCTTGTTTCACTCAGGGAGGAGTTGATGAACAAGGTTACTATACTTAGTGACACGATCAACCAGAAGGTGGAAGAAGAGGAAGCGTTGGAACAGGAACGGGCCCAGGCTCATATGCCGGTTGGATTTCCGCTCTCTTCTTCGGCGTCCTTAGAGGAGGATGACGGGGAGAATCCCATGGTTAAGTTAAGTGGAAGCGAGGGAAGCAGTGTTATAGCTTCTGCGGACGGTACGATCATTTCCATTACAACGGACAGTGGCTATCTTCATTGTATCAAGATCGATCATGGCAACGGGTACAACAGTATCTACCGCAACGACGGTGACGTTATGGTGAGGGAAGGCGATGAAGTGGTCAGAGGAGCCATTCTGTATGTGATTGGGGAAGACAACACGGAACTTGGCTATCAGATTATGTATGAAGAGAAATACATTGATCCGATGGGCCTGATCAATATTGACGGATAAAGTCGGCAGAAACTGCGGAATGTAAGACGATGGTGTGTAAGACAGGGCGGACAGATCTTATTGGAAGATCTGTCCGCCCAACTATGTATATGGAAATATACACATGGATATGGCCTGCGCGGTGAGCCACAGGCCGGTTACGGTTTGGTTTCTTTATGAAAGACGCTCAAATATCATATTATAACCATCATTTCCGTAGTTGAGAGAACGATTGACGCGGCTGATTGTGGCAGTGGATGCTCCGGTCTTTTCGGCTATCTCAAGATAGGTTTTATGGCTCTTCAACATGGCAGCCACTTCGAAACGCTGCGACAGAGAGAGCAGCTCATTGACAGTGCACAGATCTTCAAAGAAAGTATAGCATTCTTCTTTTGTTTTCAGACAGAGTACGGCATTAAACAGCTGATCTACAGAATCATTCTTTAGCTTTTTATTCATAAAACAGACCTCCGGGGATTTTCTGAAAATGATATAGTGGATAACCGCAGAATACAGGTTTACTTTCATGCGTTACAACGATACTCTCACTATGATTGAATATAGCATAAGGCGGGATATTTGTAAATATAATTTGCCGCATCCAAAGCGTCCAAAGCCGGTGATTCAGAAAAGCGGGGCGGAAATGGAAGGAAGTACGCATAAAATTGTGCGAGGTCCGGCATACTATAGCAGGGATCAGGAAATGAATTTGTTATGGAAAAGGCAGAGGATTCAAAGGTATGTCAAATATGAATGCGACGATCTATATTAATGCGGAGCAAAATGTAGAGCTGCAGTCTGAAGATGTGTATGTGAAGGATATCGGCAGCCTGACCTGCAGTGACGAACATGTGCTGGCCAAAGTTAAGGCTATTAAGCTGCATCATTTTAAAAAGGATGGGCCGAAGCGGCAGGTGATCAGTCTGCTTAAGGTGATCGAGGAAATTGAAAAAGTCTGCCCCAATGTCAGTGTTTCAAGTATCGGAGATGCCGAGACGCTGATAGAATACATCGATGTGGATAAACATAAAGGTTTTGTCCAGTGGGTAAAGCTGGCCTTTGTGGCGATGGTCAGCTTTTTTGGTACGTCGTTCACGATTATGGCCTTTCATAACGATATCGGTATCAACGATGTTTTTTCCAAGATGTATGAGATGGTGATGGGACAGCCGGGAGACGGATACGGGATCCTGGAACTGGCTTACTCGGCCGGGCTGGCAATCGGTATCATCGTGTTCTTTAACCATATCGGCGGCAGGCGCATCACCAGGGACCCGACACCTATTGAAGTGGAGATGCGTATTTATGAGGAGGATGTGAATAAGGCGCTGATCGCGACTGCGGATAGAGAAGGAAAGACGATTGATGTACAGTGAAAAGAGCAGGTTTGCGGTAAAACGATAGACGTATCGTGAAAGCAGTAACGGAAAGGAGACGTAGGCGGATGCTGCTTAAACAGATCTTATTGGGTATTATCGGTGTCAGCAGCGGTCTGATCGTATCGGCGGGTGTATTTACGGTGTTGATCTCCGTGGGATTGATTCCGCGTTTTGCGGGAAAAATGCATGTGGCACGGAAGATTTTCGTGCTGGAAGAGATGGTGGTGTTTGGGACGCTGTTTGGCGGTTTTTTCAGTGTGTTTGGCGACTGGGGAATGATCGGAGAGTTTGTGCGGGAGCATGCGGTGTTTGGCAGCGGGGCGACAGAAGGCGTGTGGAACCTGATTGGGACGGTCTTTTTACTGGTATTTGGAGTATTCGCCGGTATCTTTGTGGGGTGTCTTGCGCTGGCCATCGCGGAAATGCTCAACACGATACCGATTTTTGCGCGGCGTATTGGATTCCGGCACGGGCTTGGATTTGCGATCCTGGCGGTGGCGTTGGGGAAACTGGTGGGCAGTCTGGTCTATTTTACACAGCAGGTGTATCTGTATGGGGGATGATGCAGTGATGTTAATGCTGATGCGGCTGTAAGGACATTAGAATAAGGGATATTAACCATAAATATATTGTAGTAGAAAGGAATGGAATAGTATGGCACAGAATCAGGACAGACCAAAAACGGTACAACAGCAAAAGGAGCAGGAGTACAGACAGCATGTGGAGCAGGTGACGCCGAAATACAGCCTGCCGGTACGCATGGTCAAGGCATTTGTGACAGGCGGCATCATCTGTCTGCTGGGGCAGTTTATTTTGAACTATGCCACGAATACGATGGGGCTGGACAAGGAGACGGCGGGCTCCTGGTGTTCCATGCTGCTGGTGCTCCTCAGTGTGCTGCTGACGGGATTTAATATTTATCCGAAACTGGTGGAGTGGGGCGGCGGCGGTGCACTTGTGCCAATCACGGGCTTTGCCAATTCGGTGGCCTCGGCGGCGATCGAGTACCAGAAGGAAGGACAGGTGTTCGGGATCGGGTGTAAGATCTTTACCATCGCCGGGCCGGTGATCCTGTATGGGATTTTTACAAGCTGGGCGCTGGGGGTAGTATACTGGATTTTGAAAATGTTACAGATTTTATAATATATGGACAGGAGAATAACATCAGGTTTATATGGCAGGGTGATGGACGAAGGAGGTTTGTCAGCCTGCTTTTTACTTATAATAATCGTGGGAGTTTCTCTAATAACCTGTTATAATATCAACAAAACTCAAGCTGTCGTTGGATGTGGATAAATGAGCATTTGATTTCATTTATAAGTATTTCTAAAGGAGTGAGCATGGAAGAGCTGTTTAATCCTGCAAATTTTGATTCTTACAAAGAGGATAAAAGACTTCATCCGGCGAGTGGTCGGGAAATTTATTTGATTACGGAAACATTAAGAATTAATTTAGAATTAAAAATCCATTTTTACTTTATAATAATATTGTTATGTTGACGGACTCATAAAGCGATATGATATGAGTACTTATGGAAGCTGAAAGGATAACAGGCAAATGAAAATGACTAAGAAAATGATGTGCCTGCTTGGGAGTGCCATGCTTCTGGTGACACTTGCAGGATGTGGAGCACCGGAAGAAACACGGGTACAGGACGGGCAGCAGGCGTCAGAACAACAGGAGCAGGAGGGCCAGCCGTCAAAAGAGCAGCAGGATCAAACGGATCAGCAGCAGGAAGATCGGCCGCCGACAGATTCCCAGGGGCAGGAGAGTCAGCCACCTTCGGAGGAGGGTATGGAAGAGTCTGCAGAACTGCAGAACGAAGAGGATGTCGCTTTGGCAGGTGAAAGCGCTTCGATCAGAGTGTGGGGGCCGATCCTGCGCATAGAGGATGGCAATCTGGTGATCGATAACCGTGCGGATGTGTCATTCCGTGGAGAGATGGTGATCACTGTGGATCCGGAACATACCAGAATCCTGGACGGGGAAAACGGCTATCCGGTTGAGGTTTCGGAGCTTAACGAAGGGGAAGCGGTATTTGCTTATATCGGACCCGCTGCAACGATGAGCGAACCGCCCATCGTGAATGCTTCCCTGATTCTGTGTAAGATTCCAGGCGATCTGCGGCTTCCTGATTATTTGCAGGTGACGGCAATGGAAGAGCAGCCGGACGGCAGCTATCTGTTGTCCGGGAATAACGGAATACAGTACCTGGTTCCGATGGATTGTGAGATCCTGCCCTTCTTAACGCGAAATGTGGTGACGCTGCAGGATGTTCAGGTTGGCAGCAGCTGCCTGATCTGGAGCGACGAGAACAGAACTGCGCAGAAGATTGTATTGTTTGCGGATTGAAAATAATTTTTTTCATCACTATATCCTCCTCTTGTGATATACTAAATGAAGTATTTTTCACGGGAGGAGAAATCTTATGGGCGAACAGGCGGAGGATAAGAAGTCTCAAAAGCCAACAAAACATATATGTGCCGGTCTGTTGGCCCATGTAGACGCCGGAAAGACGACGCTGGCGGAGAGCATTCTGTATACATGTGGGCAGATTCGTAAGCTGGGACGTGTGGACCACGGAGACGCTTTTCTGGATACGGATGTGCAGGAACGTGACCGGGGCATCACCATTTTTTCCAAGCAGGCGCAGGTGCAGTGGCATGGAATGGATATCACGCTGTTAGATACGCCGGGACATGTGGATTTCTCAGCGGAGATGGAACGGACGCTGCAGGTGCTGGACTATGCGGTGCTGGTCATCAGCGCTGCGGACGGTCTGCAGGGGCATGTGTTGACGCTGTGGCGTCTTCTGGAGCGTTACCGGGTGCCGGTCTTTCTTTTTCTCAATAAAATGGACCAGCCGGGTACCGATGGTGACAGGCTTCTGGCGGAATTGAAAGAGAAACTGGATCAGAGGATCGTCAGGTTCGGGCAGAGGAATGAGGCTTTCTATGAGGAAGTTGCGGTCTGTGACGAAGGGATTCTGGAGCAGTATCTGGAAACGGAAGCACCTGTTGAGGATGAGGTGATCGCCGGACTGATCGAAGAACGGCGGCTTTTTCCCTGTTATATGGGATCCGCTCTGCGGGTGGAGGGAATCGACAGTCTGCTGGACGGACTGTATACTTATGCAAAAATGCCGGCATACGGACAGGAATTCGGTGCGCGGGTCTATAAGATCGCCAGGGATGCGCAGGGAAGCCGGCTGACTTATGTGAAAGTGACGGGCGGCACGTTGCGCGTGAAGCAGATGATATCTGCCGGCAATTGTTGTGGGAGTTTTGACAGCAGCGTATTCGACAGTGGCAAAGATGGCGGTGCCGGCAGTGTGGGTTCCGGGATGGACAACAGCAAAAACACTGGCGGTGCGGTTACGACGTGGGAGGAGAAGGCAGACCAGATCCGCATCTACTCCGGCAGTAAGTACACGGCGGTGCAGGAGGTTTGTGCGGGGATGGTCTGTGCACTGACGGGTCTGACTTCAACTTTCTGCGGACAGGGACTGGGGGCAGAGCAGGGAACGGTGCTGCCGGCGATGGAGCCGGTGATGACTTATCGGATCGGTCTGCCGGAGGACTGCGATGTGCACCGCATGTATGAGAAGTTATGTCAACTGGAAGAAGAGGAGCCGCAGCTGCATCTTGTCTGGAAAGAGCAGCTGAATGAAATTCATGCACAGTTGATGGGTGAGGTGCAGATCGAGGTGCTGCGTAATCTGATCCGGGAGCGGTTTGGCGTGGAGGTTACTTTTGAGGAGGGCAGTATCGTCTACAAGGAGACGATCATCGACAGGGTGGAAGGCGTAGGTCATTTCGAGCCGCTCAGGCATTACGCGGAGGTGCACCTGATCCTGGAGCCGGGTGATCCGGGCAGCGGGCTGCAGTTTGCCACGGCTGTCAGCGAAGACGATCTGGACCGGAACTGGCAGCGGCTCGTGCTGACCCATCTGGAGGAAAGGGAGCACCCGGGGGTGTTGACGGGGGCACCGATCACGGATATGCGGATCACGCTGGCAGCGGGGAAGGCTCATAAGAAGCATACTGAGGGCGGAGATTTCAGGCAGGCCACTTACCGGGCAGTCAGACAGGGGCTGTGCAGGGCACAGAGTGTGCTGTTGGAGCCGGTCTATTCCTTTCGATTGGAACTGCCGCTGGCTCTGATCGGCCGGGGCATGACCGATATGCAGAGCCGGTCGGGGAAATTTGAAGCGCCGGAGACAGAAGGGGAGTCTGCCGTTCTGCGGGGCACGGTGCCGGTGTCCGAGATGACGGGTTATCAGGCCCAGGTACGCGCCTATTCCGGCGGAAAGGGCAGGTTGCACACGGAACTGAAAGGCTATGCCCCCTGCCATAACACGGAGGAAGTGATCGCGGCCATCGGCTACGAGGCGGAGCATGACGTGGAGAACCCCTGCGGGTCTGTTTTTTGTGCCCATGGGGCGGGATTTGTGGTGCCCTGGGATCAGGTGGAGGCGTATATGCATCTGGAAAGTGCGCTGCCTGTCGGGGAGAATGGCGGCAGGCAGCGCACGGATGGTGTGCAGGGGGAAGGAGATGCCGGGTACGCGGTTCGGTATAGCAGCAGAAAGAATGGTCAGGGATCCGGCTCGGTGTCAGTGTCAATCGGGCAGGATGAGATTGACGAGATCATGAACCGTACTTATGGGGTAAAAGAGCGGAAGAAGCAGGGATGGGCCAGAACCATACGGTCTTCCGGTGCCGTGAGAAAAGACAGGAGCGGCGATGAGGGGACGGTGCTGCGTGCCGATGCCGGAGACGGTGCAGACGGGAAGCGGCGGAATCAGGAGGAGAGCGGCAGCCGGCGAAAGAATGCAGGTGGTCAGGCAGACAGCCTGTCCAGGGAAGAATACCTTCTGGTGGACGGTTATAATATTATATTTGCATGGGATTTCCTGAAAGAACTGGCCCAGGTAAATCTGGACGGAGCCCGGGGCAGGCTGATGGATATTCTGAGCAATTATCAGGGCTATCGTAAGACACGTCTTATTCTGGTATTTGACGCTTATAAGGTGAAAGGAAATCCGGGCAGTACTGTCCGGTATCATAATATCGATGTGGTTTATACGAAGGAGGCGGAGACTGCCGATCAGTATATTGAGAAGGTGACGCACGAGATTGGCAGAAAGCATCATGTCCGTGTAGCCACGTCAGACGGGCTGGAACAGCTGATCATCATGGGAGCCGGAGCGGTCCGCGTCTCTGCCAGAGAACTGCAGGAGGAAGTGATGGAGACCGGTGAAGAACTGCGGCAGATGTTCTTAAGTCCGCAGGTAACGCAGGCAGGCGGACGTAATTATCTGCTGGACGGAGCTTCAGAGGAAGTGACGGCTTATCTGGAGCGGATGAAGGAGGAGCGCGGGTCAAGATAGCGAGTGTATATTTATTATGTTTTAAGTATTAATAATGTTTAAAAATAAAATATATTGCATAATATACAACTTTGGTGTATTATTATGCAAGAAAAACAGGGATGCAAAGTGTTTCGGAATGGAGGAAAAGATGATCAGAGCAGGAATTATAGGAGCGACAGGATACGCGGGCGGTGAATTGGTGCGGATTCTACTGGGGCATAAGGAAGTGGAAATTAAATGGTACGGCTCCCGCAGTTATGTAGATCAGAAATATGCATCTGTCTATCAGAATCTGTTTCAGATTGTGGACGATGCATGTATGGATGATAATATGGAAGAACTGGCCGGGCAGGTGGATGTGATCTTTACGGCGACGCCGCAGGGATTCTGCGCTTCCGTGGTGAACGATGCCATTTTATCGAAGGTGAAGATCGTAGACCTGAGTGCTGATTTCCGGATCAAAAGCGTACCTGTCTATGAGAAATGGTACGGGATCGAGCACAGATCTCCGCAGTACATAGATGAGGCGGTGTACGGGCTGTGCGAGATCAACCGGGAGGATGTGAAAAAGGCCAGACTGGTGGCCAACCCGGGCTGCTATACGACCTGCTCCATTTTGACGGCTTATCCGCTTATAAAAGAAGGCATGATCGATCCGGACACGCTGATTATCGATGCAAAAAGCGGAACATCGGGAGCCGGCCGGGGAGCTAAGGTGCCGAATCTGTACTGTGAAGTGAATGAAAATATCAAGGCTTATGGCGTGGCGAACCACAGGCATACGCCGGAGATCGAGGAACAGCTGGGTTATGCGGCGGGCAGAGAGATCTTGGTGAATTTCACGCCCCATCTTGTTCCCATGAACCGGGGCATACTGGTGACGGAATATGCGAAGCTTATCCCTGTAAAAAGAGCGGACGGACAGGAGAGTCTGCCGACTTATGAGGAGATCAGAGCGGTGTATGACAGGTATTATGCGCAGGAAAAATTTGTCCGCGTGCTGGAAGCAGGTGTCTGTCCGGAAACGAAGTGGGTGGAGGGCAGCAACTATGTGGATATCAATTTTGTGATCGATGAGCGGACCGGCAGAGTCATCATGATGGGTGCGCTTGATAATCTGGTAAAAGGAGCGGCGGGGCAGGCGGTGCAGAATATGAACCTGATGTTAGGACTTCCGGAGAGCGAAGGGCTGGAGTTGGTACCGATGTTCCCGTAGTGCGAAAAACAAATTTTTCACACTATGGAAAGGCAGGGTTATTTTTATGAAAGCGGAAAGGAAAAGGAACCATGGTGAGAAGAGATAAAGTAAACTACTATCTGGATCTGGCGAAGATGGTGGCACAGCGCTCTACCTGCCTGAGAAGACATTACGGTGCGGTGATCGTGAAAAATGACGAGGTGATATCAACAGGTTATGTGGGAGCACCGCGCGGCAGGAAGAACTGCACGGATATCGGGGAATGTGTCCGGATCAGGATGGAGATTCCACGGGGAGAACGCTATGAGCTGTGCCGCAGCGTCCATGCGGAGGCGAATGCAATCATCAGTGCGTCCAGGGACAAGATGATCGGCAGTGCATTGTATCTGGTGGGCGTGGAGGCGGATACGGGAGAATATGTGAAGAACTCCTGCAGCTGTTCCATGTGTAAGCGGCAGATTATCAATGCCGGAATTGAGACGGTCTACATCCGGGATACGGAAGACGACTATCGGGTCATTCCGGTGCGGCAGTGGATCGACGACGATGAATCGCTGGAGGGGACATTGGGATATTGAGTTTTTAGGGAGTAAACACTGACATTATGGTAGAGTTTGTGATTTGGAGGCCAATGCGGCGGTAAAATACAGGTTTTTGGGATATTTTTGGGATAAGAGAAAGGCATGGATAAAGAAGATGACGGTACGGACGATGACAATAGACGATTACGAGGGCGTGAAGGAGCTTTGGCTGTCCATCAGGGGATTTGCCATTAGAAGCCTGGACGATTCCAGGGAAGGTGTTGCGCGTTTCCTTGTGAGAAATCCGTCCAGCAGTGTGGTGGCGGTGGAGGACGGAAGGATTGTAGGAGCGATCCTGTGCGGGCATGATGGCAGGCGCGGCTGTCTGTATCATGTCTGTGTGGCGGAGGAATACCGGATGCGGGGGATCGGCAGACAGATGGTGGTCTTCTGTATGGAGGCGCTTAAGGCGGAGCAGATCAATAAGGTATCGCTGATCGCCTTTACCGCCAATGATATCGGCAATGCGTTCTGGAGGCAGATCGGATGGACGAAGCGGGAAGATCTGAACTATTATGATTTTACATTGAATGAGAAGAATATTACGGCGTTCAATAAGCTGTAAAGGTATTTAATGCTTTTGTCTCAACATAGTTGAGACAAAAGCAGCGCAGAAATGGAGAAAACGATGAAGATCAAAGAGGCAAGGCAGGCGTACACGGCGCAGCTGGAAGTGCTGCAAAACAGGCAGAGAAAGCTGTTTAAGGCAAAGGAAGAGAACGAAGCGAAATTCAAATACGGCTCCGATGAGGAAGCCTGGAACGGCGGTTCCGGGGTGGTGCTTGAACTGTCGGAAGAATATCGTAAACGTGCCCAGGAACTGCAGGAGCAGATCGACAAGGTGAAGGAACAGATTGAGGAGCATATAAAGCTGCGGGATCAGGTGATTGAACTGGAGACCGGAATTGCCAATGCAGAGTCGGCGAAGCAGCAGGGAGAGGCCATGAAGGAGTATGGGGAAGAGGTGGCCAAATGTCTGGAGATCGCCAGACGGATCGCCAATGGCGACAGGGTGCCTGCATCGGATGAAAAGAAGTTGATGGACTTCAACATGGAAATCTATAAGGCGGCCAAGAACATGGCAGTGATGAATATGGATAAGAAGCATAAAGAGTATGAATCGCTGTGGGAGGAAGAAGAGGAAGGGAAGGAAGGTCAGACGGATCCGCGAGAGACAGCCGGGGAGACGGAAATTAATGTGGAGATCCCGGATATCGGAGCGGAGGGGGAAGTATAGAGAGATTCCGGACCGTACAAACACATGATCAGTCATAAAATCTGTGAAATTAATCTTTCCAATACAAGGGAAATGTATTAAAATAAAGAACACTGTGTGAAAACACAGCAGATCCTTTATGATAAAATCTGTAGTGTCTGCAGGGATCGATATCAGGAAATGATGCAGGATAGATGCAGGGTGATACAGGAACAGTTAAAGAAAGGAATGGCAGAGCAATGAATATTATAGAGGGCGGTGTCACCGCGGCGCAGGGATTTGAGGCGGCGGGCATCGAGGCGGCAATCAAATATCAGAACAGAAAGGATATGGCGATGGTGTACAGCCGGACATCCTGCAGGGCGGCAGGCGTTTTTACCAGCAATGTGGTGAAGGCAGCACCGGTGCTGTGGGATAAAAAGATCGTGGAAAACTCTCCGGCTGTGCAGGCCGTGATCGTGAATTCCGGTATCGCCAATGCCTGTACCGGTAAGGCAGGATATGACTGCTGCAGACAGACCGCAGAGAAGACGGCGCAGCTTCTGGGGATATCCCCGGATGCGGTGCTGGTGGCGTCAACAGGCGTGATCGGCAATCAGATTCCGGTGGATAAGCTATTAGCCGGTGTGGAAAAGCTGGCGGCAGCCAAAGCAGATACGCAGGAAGCGGGGACGCTGGCTGCGGAAGCCATTATGACTACAGATACGGTGTCCAAGCAGGCTGCGGTGCAGATCGAGCTGGGCGGCAGGACGGTGACGGTGGGCGGCATGTGCAAGGGTTCCGGCATGATTCATCCGAATATGTGCACCATGCTGGCTTTTGTGACCACGGATGCGGCTATCTCCAAAGAGCTTTTGCAGGAGGCGCTGCGGGAGGATGTGGTGGATACTTTCAATATGATCTCCGTAGATGGGGACACTTCCACCAATGATACCCTGGTGGTGCTGGCCAATGGTTTGGCGGGCAATCCGGAGATTACCTGTAAGAATGAGGACTATGATAAGTTCCGGGAGGCGCTTAACTATATCAATACCACACTGGCAAAGAAGATGGCCGGGGACGGCGAAGGTGCGACTGCGCTTTTTGAGACCAGGGTGATTCATGCGGATACCAGGGAGAATGCGCGGATTTTAAGCAAGTCGGTGATCGGTTCCAGCCTGTGCAAGGCGGCTATATTCGGACATGATGCGAACTTTGGCAGATTTTTATGTGCGCTGGGATATTCGGGCGTACAGTTTGACCCGGAGAAGATCGAGCTGTATTTCCAGAATGCGGAAAAGAGTATTCTGATCTACAAGGACGGGGCGGCTGTGGAGTACAGCGAGGAGGAGGCTACGCAGGTGCTGGCGTCCCCGGAGGTCACGGTGTTGGTGGATATGCATATGGGAGATGCCGAGGCGGCAGCCTGGGGATGTGACCTGAGTTATGAGTATGTGAAGATCAATGCGGATTACAGGAGCTGATGCGGGCTGTAAAGTTCGTGAAATGAAATAATATAAAAGGACAGGAAAAGGTTGAAAAATAGTAAATTAAGCCAAAATTGGCAATAAGACACAAAAAACAGGCTCACATAGTGAACCTATTCTACGGTATTCCCACCTTTGAAAAGAGGCCACCTGCATATCAATACTTAACGGGTGGGTGCATCAGCCATTGATACCGGGATGCCTAATTATTAGATTAACTATAACACAAAATGCTTGGCACGAAAACCCTTTTCATGGCGTTTTGTGCCTTGAGCGGAGCGAAAGGAATGGATATAAACATGGAACAAAAAGAAATGGATAAGATACTGGGGAAGGCAGAGGTACTGATCGAAGCGCTTCCTTATATTCAGAAGTTTAACCGCAAGATCATTGTGGTAAAGTATGGCGGCAGCGCCATGAGTGACGAGGAACTGCAGCGCAACGTCATCAAGGACGTCACGCTGTTAAAGCTGGTAGGCTTCAAACCCATTATCGTGCACGGCGGCGGCAAGGAGATCAGCCGCTGGGTGGGCAGGGTCGGCAAGGAAGCGCGGTTCGTGAACGGGCTGCGGGTGACTGACGAGGAGACCATGGAGATCGCGGAGATGGTTCTGAACAAAGTCAACAAGAATCTGGTGCGGATGGTGGAGGAGCTGGGCGTCAGGGCTGTAGGAATCAGCGGCAAGGATGCAGGGCTTTTGCAGTGTACGAAGAAGTGTCCGGACGGGGAGGACATCGGGTATGTGGGCGAGATCTGCGGTGTGGATCCGAAGGTGCTCTACGATTTGCTGGAGAAGGATTTCCTGCCTATTGTGGCTCCCATCGGACTGGACCTGGAGTTTATGACCTACAATATCAATGCGGACGATGCGGCGTGCGCCATCGCCAGGGCGGTGGGGGCGGACAAGCTGGTCTTCCTGACGGATATAGAAGGACTTTATCGGGATATCAATGATAAGAGCAGTTTCATATCCAGACTGACGGCGTCGCAGGCGGACGAGCTGATCGGCAGCGGCTGTATCGGTGGCGGTATGCTGCCGAAGTTGAGTAACTGTACGGATGCCATCAGGGAGGGCGTTAACAGAGTCCACATTCTGGATGGACGTATTGCGCACTGCCTGCTGCTGGAGATCTTTACCAACCAGGGGATCGGGACAGCCATCATCTCAGATGAGGATACGGTATAGCGGGCAGGCGTCAGACAGAAGGAACGACAGGAAAGCCCGGTATCCGACCTGTCAGGGAAGGATACGGGAGCGGCAGGCAAGACAAAGAGAGCAGCAAAGACGCGGAAAAGACAGGCGCATGGAGCGTAGAAGAGGAAGAAGCGAATGAGTACAACAATGCAGCAGTATATCGATGAGGCGGAGAAAGCCCTTTTACATACGTACAACCGTTATCAGGTGGTATTTGAAAAGGGGGACGGTGTGTATCTGTATGATATGGATAGCAGGCGGTATCTGGATTTCGTGTCCGGTATCGCGGTGTTCGCTTTGGGGTATCATAATGAAGAGTATAATGATGCTTTAAAGGAACAGATTGACAAGATCATCCATACTTCAAATTATTACTATAATCTGCCGGCCATCGAGGCGGCCACAAAACTGAAGGAAGTTTCCGGCATGGACCGGGTATTTTTCACCAACAGCGGAGCGGAAGCTGTGGAGGGAGCGGTGAAGACGGCCAGGAAATATGCCTTTTTGAAGGATGGCAGGACGGATCATGAGATCATCGCCATGCATCATTCTTTTCACGGCAGAACTATGGGAGCGTTGTCGGTGACGGGGAATCCGCACTACAGGGAGGCCTTTGAGCCGATGATCGGACATATCCGTTTTGCCGATCTGAATGATTTCGACAGCGTGCTGGAGCAGGTGACGGACAGAACCTGTGCGATCCTTTTTGAGACGGTACAGGGGGAGGGCGGTATCTACCCGGCCACGGAAGACTTTATGCGCAGGGTACGGGACCTGTGTGACGAGCGGGATATCCTGCTGATGTTGGATGAGATCCAGTGCGGCATGGGCCGGACCGGAGCCATGTTTGCATGGCAGCGCTATGGTATTAAGCCGGATGTGATGACGGTGGCGAAGGCGCTTGGATGCGGTGTGCCGGTAGGAGCTTTTCTGATGACGGAAAAGGTGGGAACGCATTCTCTGGTGGCGGGTGACCACGGCAGCACTTATGGCGGCAATCCGTTAGCCTGTGCGGCAGTGAGTAAGGTGATCGACCTTTTTGAGAAGCAGAATGTACTTGCGAATGTGCAGGAAGTGGGTGTATATCTGGAAGCATGTCTTGACAGTCTGGTGGAAGAGTTCGACTGTGTGAAGACGCGCCGGGGTGTGGGTCTGCTGCAGGGGCTTGTCTTTGACAGGCCTGTGGGAGAGATCATTAAGAAGGCTATGGACAGGGGACTGGTGCTGATCAATGCCGGATCGGATATTATCAGATTTGTACCGCCGCTGGTGATCACCAGGGAGCATGTAGATGATATGGTACAAATTCTACGGGAAAGTATACAGGATGATCTAAAGACTGCGACGATACGGTAGCGCGCAGCAGGAAGACAGTATAATAAGGAGATAGAAGTGATTTTGAGAAAAAGATTGATCACGATTCTGATCATTGCACTCTGTGCCGGTGGGGTATATGCCGCGGGGCATTTTGGACTGTCGATCCGGCAGACGGAGGATGTGGAGACGGAGGAGGAATCTGTGTTTGGACACCGGGAGACGCTCTATCTATGGTATACGGATGAAGCGCTGACCGACTATTTGAGCAGCGTGGTGGTGGCTTACAGTGAATATCAGGATGAGGTGCGTGTGGTGCCGGTCTATACGGCAGGGCGGGAATATCTGGAAACTGTCAACCAGGCGTCTCTGCATACAGAGGAGGTACCGGATCTGTATATTGTCAGCAATGATTCTCTGGAGAAGGCGTATCTGGCGGGACTGGCGTCGGAAGTCAGAATGCCGGAGGGTGAGCTTCCCATGGAGCAGTGGTTTCCGGAGACGGCTGTGCGCTCGGTGACTTATAAAGACAGGCAGATTGCCTATCCGTTTTACTATGAGACCAGCTGTTTTTTGTATAATCTGACTTATCTGGAAGATTGGGCCAGAGCGCAGATCGAGGCGCAGCAGGAGGAAGCGGAGGAGTCACCGGAGCAGGAAGAGGACGGACAGGCGTCAGAGACGGGAGCGGAAGAGGACAGCCAGGACCAGGTGGAAGACGGGAATCTGGCTGAGGTTTCAGGACAGACGGTAGCGGAGAGAGTCGAGCAGGCATTGCCGGCTACCATAGATGATATTCGTACCTTTGCGGATGTATACGATGCGCCGGAACAGGTGGAAGCGGTTTTCAAATGGGATGTATCGGATATTTTCTATAATTATTTCTTCGTGGGTGATGCCATTGATGTGGGCGGAGCCAATGGTGACCGGGCAGATTCGATCCATATTTATAATGAAGATGCCATCAAGTGTTTGAGAGTTTACCAGGACTTGAATCAATTCTTCTCGATCGATACGAAGGAGATCAGTTATGACAGTGTGCTGCAGGATTTCATGGATGGTAAGATCGTGTATACGGTGGCCACATCCGATGCATTGTCAAAGATCGAGGCGGCAAAGACGGAAGGTGATTTTGTCTATGAATATGGAGTGTCCATGCTGCCTGATGTGAGTGAGGATCTGCAGTCTGCATCGTTGTCCGTGACGCAGTGTGTGGTGGTCAACGGTTATTCCGTTAAGAAGGAAATGGCCAATGATTTTGCGGTATATTTGACAAAGTATGCTTCCGAGATGCTTTTTGCAAGGACGGGGAAGCTTCCGGCGAGCGAGGCCGGGGATACTTATGCGGATGCGGACAGAGCGGCTTTCTGGCAGGAGTACCAGTATTCCATACCGATGCCCAAGCTGGTGGAGACGAGCAATTTCTGGGTGGAACTGGAGATAGCGTTTGCCAGGATCTGGGAAGGTGAGGATGCCAACAATGCCTTGAAAACGCTGTCTGAAAAAATCATGGCACAGGTGACCGGGGGCGAGTATACGGAGCAGTATATTGATGTTCCGGAAGAAATACCGGAGGAGTATATAGATGAGGAAGTACCGGAGGAGGAAACGTCGGACGGAAACTGATGGTATGGACGGCAGCGGGCTTATAGCAGACAGGTATAATTGAACAGGAAATGGAAACAATAAGACAAAGCATGTTAAGGGCTTTGTCTTATTTTATAGTTTAAGAGGAGATAACTGTTATGTTTGGGTTTCTGATCGCATTATTGTCGGGTGCGCTGATGAGTGTACAGGGGGTATTCAATACACAGGTGACGAAGACATCCAGTATCTGGGTGGCCAATGCTTTCGTACAGTTTACGGCACTTTTAGTCTGTCTGGCGGCATGGCTTGTCACGGACAGATCGTCTTTTACGGCGTTATGGAAGGTGGAACCGAAGTATATGCTTCTCGGGGGTGCCATCGGTGCAGTCATCACGTATACGGTGATCAAGGGAATGGAGCTGTTAGGACCGGCCAGAGCCGTTATGATCATTGTGATATCGCAGTTAATTGTCGCGTATCTGATCGAGCTGTTTGGGCTGTTTGGTGTGGAAAAGCAGCCTCTTGAGGTGCGCAGACTGGTGGGAATGGGAGTAGCCATTGCCGGAATTGTGATTTTTAAGTGGACATAAGGAATAAATTACTTTACAATGAGAATACAGTGCATAGCGGGAACTTCTTTGCGGGCCTGCAGAGTCCGGAAAGGAATCTATGTGTGAAGAGAATAAGAGAGCTGTATGTTTTGTATTGTCAGTCTGTATTGTTCTGGCGGGGGTGTTGTGTGGCTGTACCCGCAAAGAACAGCTGATACTGGATGCGGGAGATGGAGAGCGGCGTGTGCAGGAGGCCGGATGGACCGGAACAGCCGGGGCGGAGGAGGAAGATGCGGTGGATGCATCAGAAGGAGCCCGCTCAGGCAGGAATGTTCCGGAGGCGGAGGAACAGGACGGGGCTGATCCGTCTGAGCCGGATGGGGATGCTTTGATCTGTGTACATGTATGCGGGGCCGTGAGAAATGCCGGTGTCTATGAGATGCCGGCGGGCAGCAGGGTATTTGAGGCTGTGGAACTGGCCGGTGGCTTTACAGAAGAAGCGGATGAAAGTTATGTAAACCAGGCGCAGCAGCTGGCGGACGGCATCAAGCTGGTCATCCCCACCACAGAACAGGTATGTTTCCGGCAGGAGGGTGCGGCAGGCGACGAGAGTGAGGTCGATACTGCCGGACAGGCAGAAGCAAATCCGGCGGCAGAGTACGGCGTGCTCGACGGGCAGGAGGAGATTTTGGATGATACGGCACCTTCTGCGGACGGGAAGATCAATATCAATACGGCTACCAAAGAGCAGTTATGTGAGATTCCGGGCATCGGTGCGACAAGAGCGGCTGCAATTGAAGCTTACAGGCAGCAGGCCGGCAGCTTTGCATCCATAGAGGATATCATGAAGGTGAGTGGGATCAAGGAAGGAACCTATGCAAAAATCAAGGATTATATAAAAGTAAAGTAGAGGAATGGGACGGGAATGGGACAGAAAGTATTAGTGGTTGATGATGAAAAATTGATCGTGAAAGGAATACGTTTCAGTCTGGAACAGGACGGTATGGAGGTGGATTGTGCCTATGACGGTGAGGAAGCGCTGGAATTGGCACGGAACAATACATATGATATGGTGCTGCTGGACGTGATGCTGCCTAAGATGACAGGATTTGAAGTGTGCCAGCAGATCCGTGAATTTTCCAATGTTCCTATAGTTATGTTGACTGCCAAGGGCGAGGATATGGATAAGATCCTGGGTCTCGAGTATGGAGCTGACGACTATATCACCAAACCATTCAATATTCTGGAAGTCAAGGCAAGGATTAAGGCGATCATGCGCAGGACTGCCCGTGGCAATGAAACAAGAGATGCGGGTAAGGTCGTGGAGAAGGGCGGTATGCGCCTGGTTTGTGACAGCAGAAGAGTCTATATTGACGGTAAAGAGATTAATCTGACAGCCAAGGAGTTTGAAGTGCTGGAACTTCTGATGAAAAATCAGGGGAAGGTATACAGCAGGGAGAATCTGCTGAAACTCGTGTGGGGGAATGATTATCCGGGAGATGTCAGAACTGTGGACGTACATATCAGAAGGCTGAGAGAGAAGATCGAAAATGTTCCCGGCGATCCGGTTTATGTACGTACTAAGTGGGGTGTAGGATACTATTTTGCTTAAAGATAAACTGCGTAATATTAAAATTCTAAGAAGTCTGAAGTCAAGAATCTTTCTGATCCTGCTTATCGTAGGGCTGGTACCCTGTATCAGTATGCGATATGCGATCCTGCAGAATTATGAGCAGCGTGCCGTCAATGTGAAGATCTCGGATGTTTCCACGCAGCTTCGGATTCTGGCAAATCACCTGATAACTTATCATTATCTGCAGGACACTTCTTCCGAAGTGATCAATGCTGAGCTGGACCAGCTGTCCGGTCTCTATGACGGACGGGTGCTGGTGATTAATAATGACCTGAGGGTCGTCAAGGACACGTACGGCATCAGCGAGAATAAAACGATCATTTCGGAGGAAGTGGTGCGCTGCATCAAGGGGGAGAACACAAGCCGGTATGACAAGAACAATGGTTATGTGGAGATGACGGTTCCCATTACGGAGACGGTGACGCTGGATGATGACAAGACGGAGGCGGCAGAGAGAAAGGAGATCGTCCGCGGTGTCATGCTGGTGAGCGCTTCTACCGATACGATCGGAGCTACCCTGGAGATACTCAGCCGGAAAGCGCTGCTTGTGGAGGTCATTGTGATGCTGGCTATTGTGCTGGTTTCGATCCTGGCCGCGAAGGGGCTGTTTAAGCCTTTTGAGAAGATAACGGAGGCGCTCAACCAGGCGCAGGAGGGTTACACCGATGATCCGATCTCCGTAACGGACTGCCTGGAGACTGAACGCATCGGAGACGCTTTTAACCGGGTGCTGGGCAGAATGAAGATGTTGGATACCTCCAGACAGGAATTCGTTTCCAATGTGTCCCATGAGCTGAGAACACCCATCACCTCCATGAAGGTACTGGCGGATTCCCTGATCAGTCAGAAAGATGTGCCGATTGAGCTTTATCAGGAATTTATGGCGGATATCGCAGAGGAGATCGAGCGGGAGGATAAGATTATTACGGATCTTCTTTCTCTTGTGAAGATGGACAGAACATCGGCGGATCTGAATATTTCCGAGGTGGATATTGATGCACTGGTGGAATTGATCATGCGCAGACTGCGGCCGATTGCACAGAAGCGGGATGTGGAAGTGGTGTATGAGAGTGTCAGGCCTGTCACGGCAGCTGTGGACGAGGTGAAACTGACGCTGGTCATCTCTAATCTTGTGGAGAATGCGATCAAGTATAATAAGGAGCACGGCTGGGTGAAGGTGAAACTGGATGCCGATCACCAGTATTTTACGGTGGAGGTGGCGGACTCGGGCGTAGGTATCCCGCAGGATTGTCTGGAGCATATCTACGAGCGCTTTTATCGTGTGGATAAATCACGCTCCAGAGAGATCGGCGGCACGGGACTGGGACTTGCCATCACCCGAAGCGCGATCCTGATGCACAGAGGGACCATTAAGGCGGAGAGCATTGAGGGGCAGGGAACCGTATTTACGATCCGGATCCCGTTAAAATATATTCCTGTCTGAACTGTGTATTTATGACCTGATACAGGGAATTGTACAGCCTACAGGCATAGGAGAAGAAAAGAGCTATCGATGAATCGGAATATAAAAAGGGCAGTGACAGCCGGCATCTGTTTCCTCATGCTTCTGTGTGTGGCATGCGGCCAGGAAGTGCCGGAGGATGTGGGAAAAGTTTATAAGATCTATTATGTTAACAATGATGAGACGAATACGCTTACGAGGGAATATGACAGCATGACGGTCGATCCGGAGAAGCTGCTGCAGGAAATGTTAAAGAAGCTGGGGCAGATTCCGGATAAACTGGAGTACGAGGCTCCGTTGGCCAATGATTTCAATCTGCTGGGGTATGCGCTGGATAATGGACAGCTCACATTGAATTTCGACGAACAGTATAAGGCGATGGACAAGATGAAAGAGATCTTGACCAGGGCGGCTATCGTCAGGACCGTGACGCAGATTCCGGAGATCAGTTATGTTTCCTTTACGGTACAGGGCGACCCGTTGGCAGACAGTAACGGCATGGCCATCGGAACGATGTCCGCGGATACGTTTATCGAAAATGCGGGCGACGAGATCAATGCATACGAGAAAGTGAATCTCCGGCTCTATTATGCGAATGAGGATGGCACGGGGCTGATTGAGGAAAACCGCCGGAATGTGGTGTATAACAGTAATATTTCCCTTGAGAAACTGGTCGTAGAGCAGCTGGTTAAGGGGCCCATGGCACAGGGAGCATATCCGACGATCAATTCTTCGACGAAGGTGATCAGTGTTTCGGTGAAAGACGGAATATGTTATGTTAACTTTGGAAGTGATTTTTTGAACCAGCCTTACAATGTGAGTGCGGAAGTAACAATTTATTCCATTACCAATTCACTGGTGGAATTGTCCAATGTAAATAAGGTACAGATATCCATTGATGGAGAGACGGGTATTACGTACCGGGAGAAATTTAAGTTAAGTGAACTGTTCGAGCGGAATCTGGATCTTCTGGTAACGCCGGACAGCGGGCAGACTTCGCCGTGATGGAGTATGTGGGGCACCTATGGAACGTACGCTGCCTGAATCTGTGTGCGGCCCACAGAAGGTCTGCCACGGAGGCAGGTGCAGGAGAGCGGATCCTGTGAGCCTGCCAATTGAACAGGAGGGATATATTGAGGAGACCACTTTGTCTGTTTGGACTGGTGTATGTGGCGGCGGTCTGGATCGTGATGCTCTGCAGGCCGGATAAGGCGGCAGTCTGTGACGGTATTGACAGGGAACAGATCGTCGCCGCCGGTTATGTGGAATGGAAAGAGTACCGATCGTCCCGGGATACAAGGACGCCGGTCATACATTTATCTGATGCAGTAATTCTAAAAGAAAGTCAAATTGCAGATCTGGAACGATTCTTATCGGATTCCGATAAAATTTCAGGATATGGATTACATGATTTTTGGAAAGAGAATAAGAACAGTTTAAGAAAAGAGGGGACGGAGGGAATCAAAGGGATTCTATGCTATATGGGGGAGGATGCACTGCCAGAAATGGGCAGTCTTGTTATGGTGCACGGGAGCTACAGGGCCTTTTTGCATGCCACGAATCCGGGAGAATTCGATGCGGCGGATTACTATGAGATCATGGGCCGGCAGGGCAGGATCATGGAGGGCAGACTGCTTGTAAAGAGCGGTGGATATGATGGCTTCCGGGAAATCATGTACCGGATCAGGGAGTATCTGTCTCTGCTGTTGGATGCCAGTTACAACGAAGAAGACGCTTCGGTGATGAAGGCCATGCTCCTGGGAGAAAAGGGGATGCTGGATGCAGAGATCAGGAAACTGTACCAGGCCAACGGGATCATACATATACTTGCCGTCAGCGGCCTGCATCTGTCGGTGCTCGGCATGGGCTGTCACCAGCTTTTTCGTCGGATAAGAATGCCCTATGCAGTTAACATAATACTGTGTGCCGGACTCATGTACTGTTATGGGACGATGACCGGAATGGGCATATCCATGGTGCGTGCCTATGTTATGTTTGCCATGCGCCTTCTGGCAGGACTGCTTGGCAGAACTTTTGACCTGTTGACGGCCGTGACGGCTGCGGCATTGATTATCCTGTTGCAACGGCCGCTGTATCTTACACACAGCGGATTCCTGTTTTCTTTCGGAGCAGTCTGCGGTATCGGCATACTGCTTCCGGCAGTACAGCAGAATCTGTTTGGACAAAGCAGAGTGGAAAAGGCACTGTTGTCAGGGGCTGCTGTATCGGTATCCACGCTGCCGGTGTATCTTTGCTTTTACTATGAGTTTCCGCCTTATTCCGTGCTTTTGAATCTGGTGGTGATCCCCTGCATGACGTTGATTTTGCCGGGCGGACTGATCAGTCTGGGAGCTGCGGCATGTTATCTGCCTCTGGGAGCGGCAGCGGCATATCCGGTACATCTTTTTCTGATGTTCTATGAGAAATGCTGTCAGTTGTGTCAGCGTCTGCCGGGCCATGCCTGGGTTACGGGCCATCCTGCACCATGGCAGATGCTGGTTTTCTTTGGGATTCTTCTGGTCATTCTGGTCGGTAACGAACGACTGCCCAAATTCCTTTTTTGGCAGGGAATTTTGTGTGCGCTGCTGGTCTTTTGTGTCAGAGTGCCGCGGGGGCTGCAGATCACCATGGTGGATGTGGGACAGGGCGACTGTATCTATCTGACCGAGAGTGGTGGATTCCATATGTTGATTGATGGCGGCAGTTCGGATAAAAGCAATGTGGCAGAGTATCAGATCCTTCCTTTTCTGAGGTATAAGGGGGTATCGCGTCTGGATGCCGTCGTGATCACACATCCGGACAGCGATCACATAAACGGCATCTGTTCCATGCTGGAGGAAGCGGTGAAGGGCGGCGGTATGACCATTGAAACACTGTATCTGCCGGATGTGGGGGAAGCCGGACGGAATGAGGGCTATCGGGAGCTGGAACACAGGGCGGCTGAGGCAGGTGTTCGGGTACGGTATATCGGATACGGGGACCGGCTGCGGCATGGTAATGTTATGTTAACCTGCCTGCATCCGGAGAAAGGATGGGAGACGGAGGATACCAACGCGTATTCTACGGTGCTGCATCTGTCTTATGGAAATTTTACCGCACTGTTCACCGGGGATCTGGAAGGAGAAGGAGAGCGGCGGGTAGAAGAGCTTGTCAGAGTGGGAAATGATCAGACACCGGGTGGCGGGGCGTTACGCAATGGGCCGGCAGGTCTGAAGCTTAAGGATATCACCCTGCTCAAAGCGGCACATCATGGATCCAGATATTCCACGGGGGAAAGCATCTTACAGGAGCTGAATCCGAGAATCGTCCTCCTGTCTTCCGGGAGAAATAACCGGTACGGGCATCCTCATGCAGAACTGCTGGAGCGGCTTGCGGCACAGGGCTGTATCATCTATCAGACGAAGGAGAGCGGAGCGGTGACGGTAAAGGTGAGCGCAGAAAGAGGACAGGACCGGATGTCGGTAACCACAACTTTATCGACCGGGTGCCGGGTACCGTGAATCATGTTCTCACGGAATGCGCAGTTCAGCTCATTCCTGACCCCTGCATAGTAACTTCGAACCTTCTGCAGACAGGGAAAAATTGTCAATTGGAATTGACGAAACCGCAGATGCTGTATATAATATTACATGAATGAGGGAGTAATCGGCTCCTGCTTTTCCAGGGCAGGTGCGATATGCCAACACACTGATGACAGCGGGTTCTGTCATCTGGTATATCTTAATTGATGAGACTCATGTATGGCGTAATGATACCATGCGTGTGTCTGATGAGAAGAGTGAAGGACGGATACTGTATGGTACCTGTCCTTTTTGATTGCACAGACAGATGTTATGGGAAGGGATATTTCAGGAAGCCATAGATGATACATGCAGAGAAAGGAAGGATAACGGTATGGTTGTTTTTTTGACGGTGCTTGCGACGATCTTTATCGCGGAAATGGGAGATAAGACACAGCTTCTGCTTGTGGCGATGGCAGGTAAGTATAAGGTCAGACATATCCTGACGGGTACCTGGCTGGCGACGGCGGTGCTGAATCTTCTGGCAGTAGGGGTGGGAGCGGCCCTGGGTAATTATCTGGATATGAGGATCATCAAAACGCTGGCGGGATTTGCGTTTTTCTGTTTTGCGTACGGAGCCCTCAAAAATGAGGAAGAAGAGGAGGAGGAGAAGGAAATGAAGCATAATCTGGGACCGGTGATTGCCATTTTCTGTTCCTTCTTTGTCGGTGAGCTGGGGGATAAGACGCAGCTGTCCGGTATAGCGTTGGCGGCCAATTATACAAACCACAGTATGGCGAACGCCGTTTTTGTATTTCTGGGCTGTACGCTGGGGCTGATTCTGGCTGATCTGATTGGGCTGATCGTAGGCGTGGTGTTGAAGAGTAAAGTGCCTACGGGTATTTTGAATAAGATATCGTTCGGGATTTTCGTAGTCTTTGGCGTTTTGAGCGTTGCGGAAGCGGCGGGCCTGATTTTCGGTGCGGGAAGTGCGGCGGCTGTGGGCAGTTGTATCGTGGTGACGGTGGTCTTTGCGCTCCTGTGTCTGTGGGAGATTCGCCAGGCAGGAAAAGATAAGCCTTTTGGGAAAGGTTAATAAAAAAGGATGTTATTTTTGATGATTTTTGATAAAATAGGAGTGGAAGACGGATCAGGCAGTGTGGTAAGAGAGGGAAACGGAAATGATATTTAAATGTAAAAACTGTGGTGGGAATACGGTGTATGAGCCGGGCAGAGGCAGTATGTACTGTCCGCATTGTGAGAGTGCGGACAGTGAAGAGACGATACAGGGTGGTACGCTGCAGCAGTGTGTCAATTGCGGGGCGCCGCTTGAAATGCAGGAGTATACGTCGGCGGGCAGGTGCGAACATTGCGGCAGTTACATAGTCTTTAATGAGCGGGTGGAAGGTGTTTATGAGCCGCATATGCTGCTTCCATTCCGGATTAATAAGAAAGCGGCGGCTCAGGCGCTTGACCGTGAATTTTCAAGGCGGCTGTTTACCCCTGCGGACTTTCTGTCGGCAAAAAGTCTGGAAAGTATGGAAGGCATCTATGTACCTTTCTGGATGTATGATTATAAGGCATGTTATGATTTTGCCGGGGAAGGAATCAAAGTCAGGCGATGGACATCCGGGAATACGGAGTATACCGAGACTTCCTATTATGAGGTGGTACGAAAGATGGACCTGGATTTCGATAAGGTTCCTGTGGACGCTTCCTATGCGATGGAGGATGGTGTGATGGATCTCATGGAGCCCTACGATTACAGGCAGCTGCAGGGATTCGATCCGAAATACATGTCCGGCTTTTACGGGGAAGTCTACAATCAGGATGCGGCGGAGCTGGAAGGAAGGGCACAGATGAAATCGCGCGCTGCCTCGGAAGAATTGATGCAGGATTCTCTTAAGGCGTACAGCAGTGTCAGGACGCTTCGCAGGGATCTTCGACTGGACAATCAGGCGGTACATTATGCGTTGATGCCGGTATGGCAGTATCTGTACCGCTATAAAGGAAAAACTTACCAGTACCATGTCAATGGACAGACGGGCAAGGTGATCGGTACGACACCGGTTTCCATGGCTAAAGTGTTGAGCTACAGCGTTTCGGTGTTTGCAGTGGTGACAGCCGGATGTTACATGGCGATAAGGATATTGGAGATTTTATAGTAAACTTACATCATGCTCAGCCTGCCGCCTGGCGGGCCGCATGGCCATCC
>OFFE01000094.1_pt1 | contig 73315 bp, 66 predicted proteins | sample 1521371 | NCBI WGS metagenome assembly OFFE01 (sample SAMEA3504131, study PRJEB24116) | mouse gut metagenome | biome: mouse gut; feature: mouse-associated habitat; material: faeces | place: Denmark | collected 2011 | reverse complement strand
TTTCAGCTATTCTAATCCACAAATCATAATCTTGTTTAGCAGGCATATCTTCATCAAACATACCTATATCAAAGAAACAGTCTCTATTTATTACTGCTGTAACAGTGGGACCTATATAGTTATAAAGTAACAATTGATATAAATTACTTTTAGATATAAAATCTTCTGATTTGATATATAGGCGTTTAGAATTTGGTGAAATTACGTATCCATTCGAATAAACCATACCTATATCATTTTCAAAATATTTTAACTGTATTTTTAACTTATTTGGCAACCAGATATCATCATCATCTAAGAAAGCTAGATAAAAACCTTTAGCATGGTATGCACCAATATTTCTTGCACAATTTGCTCCTTCCCTACCTTTTGTTTTAAGATAGGTGATTTTATGTAGTTTACAATATTTTTTGATGTCTGAACTAAATTTTGATGTGCAAATATTATCGTCAACAACAATTATCTCATAATTACTATATGTCTGTTGAAAAACACTTGTAATTGCTTTTGAAAGATAAAATATTTTTCTGTTATATGTAGGAATAATAACACTTACCATTTTTTCTTGTTCCATAAGACTCCTTAATATTTATATAATTAGTTTGTGACCCTATAATTACTTTTTGTATAGTGTTTTTAAATATATTCTAAAGTTGTTATCATAATTTTGTGTCATAAATTTCCCAATGGGGAACTATCAATTATCCACATCATTTCAACATTTCAATCCCATTTAATTTAATTGATAGATAACAATAGATTATCCATCAAAATTATAATTTTCACTTCCATCACTTCCTCAATTTTCTTATCCAATCAAATCCAATCATAAAAACCTAAATTTATGCAAACTCCACAAAATCCACCCACCATTTTTGTGAATAAATTTGATTGACAATGACTAAGTTTGATTATAAAATACAACTATCAAGCAAAATAAATCAAAAACAGTCATGAAACAAGGAAGTTTAAAATCTAAACCAAAACCAACTTCAAATCCAATCAAAAAAGGGGGAACACAAATGATTTACACGGTTACTTTTAACCCGTCGCTGGATTACATTGTTTCGGTGGAAGACTTTACATTGGGTCTTACAAACCGTACCAGTTCGGAACTCATGCTTCCGGGAGGAAAGGGGCTGAATGTTTCGATGGTGTTAGGAAACCTCGGCATCGCAAATACGGCGCTTGGGTTTTCTGCCGGATTTACGGGGGCAGAAATCATCCGCAGAGTGGAAGAGATGGGGGTACATACCGATTTCATTGCATTGGAACGGGGAATTTCAAGAATCAACCTGAAACTGAAATCGATTGACGGAACGGAGATCAACGGATGCGGACCGGAAATTTCCGAAGACGCAGTGGAAGAACTGATGAAAAAACTGGATCGGCTGCAGGAAGAAGACGTTCTGGTATTGGCGGGCAGCATTCCAAATACTATGCCGGATGATAGTTACAGCCGGATGATGAAGCGGCTGGAGCAACAAAACGTCAGGGTTGTAGTAGACGCGACGAAAGACCTTTTGGTAAACGTTCTTGCGTATCATCCGTTTCTGGTAAAGCCCAACAACTATGAACTGGGTGAAATTTTTGGGACAGATCTTAAGAGCAGGGAAGAGGTTATTCCCTATGCAAAAAAAATGAAAGAAATGGGAGCTGTAAATGTTCTGGTTTCCATGGGGAAAGAAGGGGCCGTATTAGCTGCGGGGGACGGAAACATTTACGAAGCACCGGCTCCGAACGGAACGCTTGTCAACGGCGTTGGCGCCGGAGATTCCATGGTTGCGGGATTTTTAGCGGGATGGCTGGAAAAGCATGCATACAGCCATGCATTTTACATGGGGTTATCCGCCGGAAGCGCCAGTGCATTTTCCGATCTTTTGGCAACCAGAAAAGAAATTGAAACCGTATACCGTCAGGTGATGAATGAGGAGGAGAAGAAATGAGAATCACGGATTTGTTGGATAAACGAAGTATTTCGCTGTCAGAACAGCCCAAAAGCAAAAACGAAGCCCTGGATCTTGCCGTGGAGCTTATGGTAAAGAGCGGAAGGATCAACGACAAGGAAGCCTACCGCAGGCAGGTGTATGCAAGAGAGGAAGAGAGCACGACGGGAATCGGAGAGGGGATTGCCATTCCGCACGGAAAATGCGGCGCGGTGGACCGTCCGGGGCTTGCGGCGATGGTGGTAAAAGAAGGCGTGGAATTTGACGCGCTGGATGGGGAACCGGTCAGCCTGATCTTTTTGATCGCAGCGCCGGATACCGAGGATAATGTACATCTGGACGTATTAAGTAAATTATCCGTTCTGATGATGGACGATGATTTTGCCAATGACCTCCGCAATGCCGCATCCGAAGAAGAGTTTCTTGCGATTATTGACAAGGCGGACGATGAGAAGAAAAGCATCGACGAGCGGCTGTCGGAATCAGGGATTACGGATTCTTCCGCTGTTAAAATACTGGCGGTCACTTCCTGTCCGACCGGTATCGCGCATACCTATATGGCGGCGGAAGGAATTGAAAAAGCTGCAAAGGAGAGATCGTGTTCCGTAAAAATTGAAACAAGAGGTTCCGGCGGAGCCAAAAACGTGCTGACGGCACAGGAAATTAAAGAAGCGGACTGTATTATTGTCGCGGCAGACGCGCAGGTTCCGATGGATCGTTTTGACGGTAAGAAAGTGATCGAATGCCAGGTTTCCGACGGGATCAGCAAAGCGGGCGAGCTTTTAGACCGTGCGATTTCCGGGGATGTTCTGGTGTATCATGCGGCTGCGGGCGCATCGGCTTCTTCCCATGCGCAAAAGCAGGGCGGCGGTATCGGGCATCAGATTTATACGCAGCTGATGAACGGCGTTTCCCATATGCTTCCGTTTGTCGTGGGCGGTGGAATTTTAATTGCGCTTGCCTTTTTGATTGACGGAATCTGCGTGGATATGAATGCGCTTGATGTGGCGGAGCGTGCGAATTTCGGTACGATCACGCCGGCAGCCGCATGGTTCAAGGAGCTTGGCAATACGGCGTTTGGGTTTATGCTTCCGGTACTGGCAGGATTTATTGCGATGGCGATCGGCGACCGTCCGGCGCTTGCGCTTGGATTTGTCGGAGGCATGATTGCTTCCGGCGGAAAATCCGGTTTTCTGGGAGCGCTTGCGGCGGGGTTTGCAGCAGGCTATGTAATCCGGCTTCTCCGTAAAATCTGCGATCGGCTGCCGGAATTTCTGGAAAAAATCGCTCCGGTTTTACTTTATCCTTTGCTGGGGATCCTTCTGATGGGACTTATGATGTCGTTTGTTGTGGAACCCGTCATGGGAGGATTGAATACGGCGTTAAACAACGGATTGATGGGCATGGGCGGAACCAGTAAAGTTGTATTGGGAATGATTTTAGGCGGCATGATGGCAATTGATATGGGCGGTCCGTTTAATAAGGCGGCGTATGTATTTGGTTCGGCGGCGATTGCGGCGGGAAATTATGATATTATGGCGGCAGTGATGATCGGCGGAATGACGCCTCCGTGTGCGCTCGCGCTTGCCAGTCTTTTATTCAAAAAGAAATTTACGAAAGAAGAGCGGGAATCCGGACCGACCAACTTTATTATGGGGCTTGCATTTATTACCGAAGGAGCCATTCCGTTTGCGGCATCCGATCCGCTGCATGTTCTGCCATCCTGCGTGATCGGTTCGGGGACTGCCGGGGCGCTTTCCATGCTTTTTGGATGTACGTTAATGGCTCCGCACGGAGGGATTTTCGTCTTTCCGGTTGTAGGCAACGCGTTTATGTATGTTGCGGCGCTTGTCGCCGGCACGCTGGTATCGGCGGTTCTGCTGGGATTCTTAAAGAAAAATGTTGAATAGCGGGAAAAAAGGATTATAATAAATACAGGCAGTAACAAACCGCAGGATACACCGTATCGCATAGCGGAATGCCAAAAAGGCAGAAATAAAAAATAGAAAAGGAGAAAGGTTATTATGAAAGAATTTAAGTACGTGATTACAGACGCACAGGGAATCCATGCACGTCCGGCGGGGGAGCTGGTAAAAGCGGTAAAGGCATTTACCTGCAGCATTAAGCTGGAAAAGGACGGAAAAGAAGGCGACTGCAGAAAGATTTTCGGTATTATGGGGCTTGGCGTAAAAAAGGGGGACGAAGTCACCGTGACATTTGACGGAGCCGACGAGGACGCGGCATACGAAGCGATCCGTAAATTTATGCAGGAAAATCTGTAACGGGAAACGTATGTTATCAGAACAAAGACACAGGATGATCTTAAAGCTTCTGGAAGAAAAGAGAAGCGTGACCGTTACGGAGCTTGCAGAGATTTTGGATATTTCGGAGTCGACGGCAAGAAGGGATATCGTGCTGTTGGATCGAGCAAAAAAACTGGTCAAAGTGTTCGGCGGGGCGTTAGCTGCGGACAATATTTATCTGTCCGCAGAGCCTACCGTGGCACAGAAGGCGGGCGTTTACGGAAAAGAAAAAGAACGGATCGCCAAATATGCCGCCTCCCTGTTAAAGCCGCGGGATTTTGTCTATCTGGACGCCGGTACGACGACCGGACATATGCTGGAATTTATTCAAACGCCGGATGTTACGTTTGTCACCAATGCCGTTGCACATGCGCAGAGACTTGCGGCGGGCGGCAGCAGCGTGATCTTAATCGGAGGAACTTTAAAAAGCTCGACGGAAGCCGTGATTGGAGAGACGGCAGTGCTGATGCTGCAGGAGTTTCATTTTTCCAAGGGATTTTTCGGGACGAACGGCGTAAGCAAAGAAGCAGGATTTACCACCCCGGACGCCGGAGAAGCGCTGGTGAAAAAAACGGCAGTCAGGCAGTGCGAAGATGCCTATATACTCTGCGACCACAGTAAATTTCACCTCGTCAGTTCCGTGACATTTGCACCGTTAAATGCCGCGACGATTCTGACGGATCAGAGGATGGAAGAATGGACGGATGCTGCAGACCTTATTTTATGCAAATAACGGCGCACAGCATTTGAAATATGGATGAAAAGTAAATAAAACATGGGGTGTTACCCCAATGTCATTTAGTCAAGGCACTGACTGGTTGCTTTCTTTTCAGGCAGAGATATTGTAATTCCTATCTCTGCCTGAATTTTGTTTTTAAGGAAGATTTATCCGTATTCAAGTAACACAAAAAGACAGATTGTCAATATTCAACTGCTGCAAAAAATATTTGACTGAGAAGTCACCTTTTGACATCTTTGTGCGTGTTATAAGTGAAGAGGAGGTGAGAGATATGAACTTGGAGGAAGCGGTAAGAACATACAGCGATATGCTCTATAAGATCTGTATTGTAATGCTGTGCAATGAGCAGGACGCCCAGGATGTGATTCAGGAAACATTTTGCGGATACCTGAAAAAGGCGCCGGTTTTTACGGATACAGAACACGAAAAAGCATGGCTCATCAGAGTGGCAGCAAATCACTGTAAAGATGTGCTGAGATTTAGATTCCGTCACCCGCAGGTTCCCATCGATTTGCTTGCAGAAAGCCTGGTCATGGAACAGGAACAGCAGGAGACACTGACAGAGCTTTTCGAGCTGCCTGTTAGGCAGAGGACTGTTATTTATCTTTATTATGTGGAAGGGTATCAGATGAAGGAAATTGCTGCTATACTTGGTATTTCAGTACAGGCAGTCAAAAAGAGGATGCAGCGGGGAAGGGAACAGCTGCGGGTAGTTTGGAAGGAGGAATGTTGCAGATGAACAGACTGAAATTAAAAGAAACTATGGACCAGATACATATGAAAGAAGAAATGCAGAAGGAGATAATCATGAAGGTAAAAAGACAGACGGATCGCAGAGCGTTTGGAAAGAAAAGATTACATCAGGCAGCTGCCGCTTTTGTATTGATCGCAGGAGCAGTTATCCCTAGTCAGGCGGCGATCCGGTATTTTGTAAAAGATCGTTTGGAGAATATGCCAAAGCAGGAGCTGGAAGCAGTTAATCAGATGGTGCAGGGCCAGAACAATGCAGAGGCAGACAGTTTTTCTAGAGAATATTCGAAAGAGGAGATAAAACGCATGCAGCAGATGCAGGAAGCTTATCAGAACGGAAGATTTCCGCAGCAGACGATCACTTTTACAGACAGTGTTGGACAGATACCAGATGATTCGCTCAGATACGATCCAGATACTGGTTTTCTTTACCTTCCTGACCGTACGCTGACGGATGAAGAGCTGCTGCAGATCATAGATTTTAATTATACGAGGGATTATGCTGTTTCTCAGGGAACAGCCGCGCAGGAAGCGAGAAAGGAGTGGGAGGAGAAAGAAGAAGGTCTGAAAGCAAAGGTGCAGAAAGAAGGCTGGATTACCGAAAAAGAAGCACTGCAGGCAGCAGAAGTATATTTGCAGACGGAGTTTGGTCTGTCGGCAGAAGGGATGATAGCAGATGTATTTTTGGATGAGCCAAAGACGGGACTTTTCATTTATCATGTGAGTTATCAGACAGAGGATGATATTTCTATTTATGTCTATGGCATAGATCTGAATGCAGAGGACGGAAGCCTTGTGGATACCAGTGATGCGTCCATTCGAAAAGATCGGGATTCAGAAACAGATAAAGATATTGACAAAATGATAGAATAATGAAATAGTAATAAAACATCTGCCCATGCAGGCAATGTCATTTGGTTCGATGTTTGAGTTGTTAAGTTAAGGAAAATCCGTTATAACAGAATTTTTACATTTCTAAAACGTGAATGATTTTATTTAGAAAAAACTTCTTAAATTTACTGCTTGGCTTGGCGGACAGATGAATTATTTTGTGTAAAAGTAGGGATTTTGCCTTGAAAATCGACTGTTTTGAAAGAAGAACAGGGCTGCCCAGATTTCATACGAAATTGGGGCAACCACTTAAGCGTGCTGTTTTTCCTCGTAGAGGACAGTTAATGAAGTCAGGTATGTTAAGAATGTGAAAATTTCAGTTCGATGCAGATTGTTATCAAAAAAGAGTACCGCTCACTTTTGCGAAAGTGAACGGTATTTTTAAACCTTAACTTAATGCTGTTGGACTTAACGAAATGACATTGGTTGTTACCCTCTGGTTTTCCTGGAAAGCCGGAGGGATTTTTTTGAAAAAATTTGCATACGGTATGGCTTGTGGCAGTAAGAAAAAGATATATATATGTTGAAAAAATATATTTTCAAACATGATATTTTGTTGAAACACCATGGAATTTTTCGGGTTCAGATAAAGTATAAAAAATATAATTTAGTTGATTGTATATTCGATAAATGATATAATAAATATATTAACTGGATGCGGATTTTAATTTATAAAGAACAAGAAAGGGGTGTGTAAAAAATAAAAAATAAGAATATTAGCATCAACAGAACTTGATAAATAAGAAATAAAAAATCGAACGATAGAATGGAGGAGCGTATGAAAGTACAGTATTGGGGATGGAAATTGGTAGTTTTCGTAATTTTATCTGTCATACTTTGCGTTGTATGGGATTTGCAATGGATGCGGTTTCAGATGAGTTCCGTTTTGAAGTAAAGGGCTATGAAGTAAAAAGCAGTGCGTATGCTTCCAGTAATCCGGACGTATTTACGATTCAAAATACCAGCGAGGGCAGATGCAGGGTACAGGCAGTTTCACAGGGTACGGGATATGTCACGCTTACAATTCGTACCAAAGACGGAAAGAAACTGACAGAACGTATATTTGTGTCAGTATATGAGACAATTTCTGCCTGTGATGCTGTGACAAAAAGAAGGGCGGATGTCTACAGAGGGGCATCCGATCATGCAGACGTGGAAAATAACGATAAAAAAGGCGAACTTGAAAAAGGGGAGACGATCACTTTGATCGCAATATGCGACGATTATTTTCGGTTTGCCAGAAAAGAAGAGAATATAGAGCCGGACGGATATTATACCGGTTTTGTCAAGATGACAGATGTGACGGTTCCCGTGACATCGCTTATGGTGGAAGAAGAGCTGTTTTTTGATCTTGGGGAAGAGGAGGCGTTAGATGTGGAAGTGGAACCGGAACTTGCGCCGGAGCCGGAATTTTTGTATGACAGCAGTAGTCCGGAGATTGCCGTAATTGATGAAAAGGGATTCATCCAAACATAACGGGCAGGAATTACAGTAATTACCGTTTCCACTGCGGACGGCCTGCATAAAGCGAAATGTACCGTATATGTGTACAGCTCAGGTGGAGCCGCGTGGGAGGATCCCGGTAAAGAAGAAGGCAGTAAAGGGAACACTACGATACAGGAAAGCTCTAAAAAGCCAAAAAATAAATTTGATTTTCAGGCATACGGCTATACGGATCAAAGTATTCGGCTGACCTGGAAGAAACAGAAAAAGGTAAAAACATATGAGATCCAGCGCGCTGTAAAAAAGAAAGGGACATATAAGACGATCAAAAAACTGAAATCGGGCAAAAAGAACTATTTGGATAAAAAAGTTAAGTTTTATAAAAATTACTGGTATCGTCTTGTTGTAGTAAAAAAGAATAAGAAAAAACTGCAAAGTAATCCGGTGAAAGCAAAGACAAAAGACAGTGTAGTCAATTTGGATTTGCGTGTATCAGGCGTAAAAGAAAACAGTGTGGAGCTGGAATGGAAGAAACAAAAGCATGCGACAGGGTATGTGATTAAAAGACGGAATATTTGGGATCGGGAAAAGGATTTTACGAAATTGGGTAAAGTTGGAAAGAAGAAACTGAAATTTGTAGATAATACAGCAGAGCCAGCAAAGAAATATGAATATCAGGTGATAGTGGAACGGACAAATGGAAAGAAGAAAAGAAGTAACAACGTCGTTGCCAAAACTTTATTTTGGTATGATAACTATGCGAATATCAGTAAATTTCAGAAAGACTATCCGTTTGTCTGTACGGATGAAAAGCAGGATATGAATCAGTACAGCGTATTTGGAGATTACTATTCTCCCATTAAATATAGTTATGCAAAAGGGACGCTTACGATACACTTATATTGTGAGTTTGTACAGTATATTCCGAAGGGCGGAGACTATGAAAGAAAGAATGTCTATTTATCCAATGATGAAAAGAATTTAACATATTGTAAAATTTTTCAGGAAGGGGTAAAGGAACGATACGAAATAGCCGTTGCTAATCGGGGAAAACAGGAATATGAATTTCAAAATATGAATTTTGACATTAAGATTGTATTTCATGAGAAGTCGGATAAAAATGAAAAATATCATAAGTCACAAATATTTAATGAGGTATTGATCGGAGGGGAATGTCCTGTTTTAATAGACGGTGAAAATAAATATGAGTGTCAGTGGTCGATACAGGGAAACCACTGGTTTCATCAACATTCCACAAACAATCAAAATGGTGAGAGTATTTCCAGAATATATATGCCATTTTTAGATCAGCTTCTCAATAACATTGATGTAAATTGCAGGCATTATAATTATGGAGAATATGCATATCTATCTGCTCATGAAACGGGACATTCCGTAGGGCTTTTTGATGGATATCCAACAAAAGAGAAGTATGATAGGTTTACTGATAACGAGGAAACCGGCGTACCGGAGCCCAGACATTTAGGCAGTTATGATAATATTATGGTACAACGTGAATGGGATAAATATCTTGTGCCTAACGATTTGGAAATGATGCTATATGCATATTTAATATCGGAAGGTAAAAGTTGGAGATGCCTGCAGAAATATAAAACCAATGAAGATGCTCAAATTGAGATTTCAGACTGTATTTTAAATCATCTTGACCATTATAATGATACGGAAGGGAGAGCGTATTAGATATGAAGAACTATATTTGGCTAAACAGGTATATTGTAGGTATTGTGACAGTTTTTATTATGGCAATCTTAATCTTCTGCCATCCCCAGAGAATTCAAGCTGCAAAAAGTCTCCCCATACCGGATGGGCTGGTGGCAGTCAAAAAAACGGAAACGTCCATTCGATTGAAGTGGAGTGCATGTAAAAATGTGGATGGATATTATATTTATCGATATCATAAAAAGACGGGAAAATACAGAAAAATAAAAACGATAGAAGGAGCGAAAAAGCACGTATGGGTAGATAAGAACCGAAAAGCAAATAAATTATATCTATATAAAGTAGCTTCTTACAAGAAAAAGAGAAAAAGTAAAAAGTCCTATCAGGTTTCTGCCATGGCGTATGGAAGAGATGCGAGGACGGTAAATGTGGGTGATATTGAATTTGGCATGGAGGACGAATATAACAAATGCAATCTGGAACTTGGTATATGTGTTGAGAGAAAAACGCATGCAGATATTGAGGGAGATATCCATGTCAAACACTTCGACGCGGCTGTTCTATCAGAAAAACTGATCTGGCGTTCCAGCAATCCGGCGCTTGCGTCCGTAGACCAAACAGGAAAAATTGTGACCTATGAAAAAGAAGGAACCTGTGAGATTACGGCAAGAGCGCATAATGGCGTTACGGGAAGGATTTATTTAACTGTAGTAAATTATGCGAGACCAAAGACGTTTCCGGATTATGACGGTAGATTTTCAGATGTAAATCTTTTATTTACTGATTTCAGGGAAAATGTGTATGATATTGCGACGTATTTTACGATAAAAAGTAAAGAAGGCGTGTATGGAAAGATAAAATTAAGCAGTACGGAAGAAGTAACGGGGTATCCGGAGCTGGAGAATATCGAAAGCATTTATGCCGATGTAGAGCATATTTTGAAAAATTTCCCTATGGTTATAGAAATAGAATACAGTTACCGGAGGGTAAGTTTTGTGATTCTCAATAATCCTTCGGGTAATTCCTGGAGACGCGTGAATTATGCCGCGGATGATGATATGTCCGGATATCCGATCGGAAGAATAGCTCCGCATTGGTCGATTACGACATTTGCAGGGATTGGGTAAGTATGTGTAAGAAACGATCTCCATATTAAAAATGATGGAGGCAGGAAACAGGCGGTTCAAATGAAGCGGTCCTGTCCCGGTTGATTTTCAAAAGTCGGCGTAGTATAATGAGTGCCGGAGGCGCTTATGCATTGTACAACGTTATTTATCTGGTTTATATTATATAGTATCCTGGGGTGGATGTATGAAACAATCTACTGCAGCCTGAAATCTTTAAAATGGGATAACCGCGGAATGCTGATCGGTCCGTATTGTCCGATTTACGGAGTCGGTGCGGTTTTAGATGTTCTGCTCTGTGGTGGACTGCCCGGTAAGGGCGCCGTATTTTTGGCATGTATGCTGGGATCCGCGGTTTTGGAATACACGACGTCTTATGCAACGGAACGTCTGTTTCATGCCGTCTGGTGGGATTACAGCAAGATCCCGTTAAATGTCAACGGGCGGATCTGCTTATCCTGTTCCCTTTGTTTCGGCGGAGCGGGTATTCTTGTTTTGTATGGGATTCATCCGTATATAAGCCGTTTCACGGATGCAATTCCTCTGTACTGGCAGGAGCCGGTTGCGTTGTTGTTTATGGCGGTCTTTTCGGCAGACTGCGTGATGACGGCGGATTCTCTGGTGTCTTTAAATGCGAAACTGGAAGCGGCAAGAAATGCAGTCGATCTGCAGATTTCGGAAAAATACAGTACCTTTATTGAAAATACAAAGCAGAATCTTTCGGATAGCCTGAATTCGATCAAGGAAAAGATTTCTTTGGAAGAGTTTCGGGAGAAGCGGGTGTATGAAGAATTGAAAAAGATGGCATATTCTATGAATTGGACGCAGATTCGTGCGATCCGGTCGTCCGTATCCTTCCGTCGTGCAACTTACAGTGATCTCGGCAATAAGCTGCGGCATACGCTTTCTTTTCATAAGAAACACTGTGGCGAGAAGGATAGGGGAGAGGAAGAATAAAAGCTGCTGCGGCAGGGCTTTGGAAATCGGAAAGGCGGGATAGATATGAGATTGACAGAGAAAGAAAAATCCGAAATTGAATATTACCTGCAGGGAATGCATCGGACAAAAGAAGCGGAACTGATGAAACGCTGCGTTCAGCATGGTACGATATCCACCTATGACCATGTGCTGCGTGTGGTACGATTCAGCTTTTACCTCAACCGGCGGTTTCATCTGAAAGCTTCGGATGCCGAAGTCGTGCGCGGCGCATTTCTTCATGATTTTTACTTATATGACTGGCATCAGAACGCCTATATCGGACGGCTGCACGGACTGCATCATCCGGCGATTGCACTGCAGAATGCCATGGAAAGGTATACATTAACGCGTACGGAGCGCAACATTATCGAAAGCCACATGTGGCCGTTGACGTTTTTTACGGTTCCCAAATGCAGAGAAGCATTTATCGTATGTATTGCGGATAAAATCTGTTCGTCTTATGAAACAATATTGCGGAGAAAATCATAGCGGCTCAGAGGAAAAAAGAGTCTGAATGTTTTCTTTTTAGATGGAACTTGAAATGATCCGCTTTATTTTGGAGAAATCAAAAGAAGGCTGTTATGCCAAAGAGAGGAAAGAAAATAGGAAAATTTCAGCAGAGAGGACATGTTTTTTGCAAACAGTCCTCTCTGCTGTGTAAAACAGAACGTACGAAAGGAGTAAAGACAGATGAAGATAAATTTAAAGGATGAGACATTTCACGGAACTGCAGACGCGCCATGGTACGATACGCAGGGAAAACCGATTCAGGCGCACGGAGGACAGGTTCAGAGATTTACGGTAGACGGAAGAGAAAAATGGTACTGGATCGGAGAAGATAAAACATACGGCTACCGCCCCTGCGGCGGCATTCATATGTACAGTTCCGACGATCTGTTTCATTGGAAGGACGAAGGGATCATTCTGCGGACGATGCAGTCAACGGATGAATTTGAGGATGCATATTTTCAAACATTATACGGCACATGTTCGTCAGAGGAAAAAGAAAAGATATTCGTTGACCTTGATCAAAACAATTGCGTGATCGAGCGTCCGAAGATGCTGTATAATGAAAAAACAGGGAAGTATGTGATCTGGTTTCATGCAGACGGCAGGTTTCCCGGCTGCAGGGGGGATTACGATAAGGCAAAAGCTGGCGTTGCCGTCTGCGACAGTCCGACCGGGGCGTTTCGCCTTCTGGGTACTTATAAATTAAATTATCACGATGACCCAAACGGAGATTACGGGTTTGACGGATGGGAAAACCGGGGATCCGTGCGCGATATGAACCTGTTTTTGGATACGGATCAAACCGCGTATATCATCTATTCTTCCGAAGGCAACCGGACGACATTTATTTCCAGATTAGATGATACGTATACGGCTCTTGCCGTTCCGAAAGAGAAGGCGGAAGAGGGCGTGGATTTTACAAGAAATTTTATCGGCGGCTTTCGGGAAGCGCACGCGATGTTTTTGTATCGAAACAAATATTATATGATCAATTCCGGCTGTACGGCATGGAGTCCGAATCCCGCCGGGTATGCGGTGGCGGATCACCCGATGGGTCCCTGGAAAGATCTGGGCAATCCCTGTGTGGACGAGGGAAAGGAAACGACATACGATTCCCAGAGCACATGTGTGATCCCTGTGGACGCCGGCCGGGGACGTTATATTTATATGGGAGACCGCTGGAGAGAAGACGACCTGGGAAATTCCGGATATATCTGGCTTCCTATCCTCTTTTCACCGGACGGGACGATTATGTTGAAAAAGAGAGAAAATTGGAACTTTACAAGGTTTCCTGATAATGCTACAATCATAGGATAGAGGACTAAGCCGGATACAAATAGAGTATGGCGGACTTTGGGAGGAATCATTCATGATAGGAATGGCACAGAAGTTAAAGGAATTTGCAGACCGCCGGAAAACAAAACGAGAAAGGATAACAGAAGAAGTGGGAAAAGAAGATTTTTTATTAAGCCAGATTGATGAATTTAGGGAAAAAGCAAGACAGCTCCAGGAGCTGTTATCTTCAAAAGAAAATAAGGTACAGGAGCTGCAGGAAATTGTAGCAGAGCGAGAAGGCAAGGCAAAGGAGCTTTCGGATATTATCGAAGAACGTCAGGATGCCGCAGACCGTGTAGTTTCCGGAGTAAGCGAACAGATCGACGGTATGGTGGAAAAAGTAGACGCCAAATTAAACGAGCTGAATGAGACGTTTGCCGAGCGCCTGGCGGAAAATGCGGACAGCAGTACGGAACAGAACGAGGAAGTCCGTAAATTAATACAGGAACAGAATGAAGCTTTAGTGAAGACGATCGACGGATTAAACGGACAGTTCGACCGTTTAAAGAACAGCATCAGCGAGAAAGTACATACGGAAAGCGTACAGTGTTACCGTAATATGCAGGCATTAATCGAGGAGTCTGACAAAAAGCTGGACAAAATAGAAGAGGAAGTGCTGAGCATTGCTTCCTCTCAGACGAAACTGACGATCGTGATTATTTTTACCGTATTGAATTTTGCAGGAATTGCGGGAATCATCGCCCGCATGATGGGTCTTATATAAAATACAGGTAACATTTTTAAGATTTTGAATATATATAAGATGTGCAGGATTTGGGGTGTCACAAAAAGCGGTAAGAAGCCGGCTTTGTGTGGCAGCCCTATTCATTATATGCAGATTCAGGTAAGATGGCAGAGGAGAAAGAATGGGATTAAATCAGGAAAAAAAGGTTTGGATCATCGGGCATAAAAATCCGGATACGGATTCTATCTGTGCCGCGATCGCATATGCAGATCTGAAGAACAAAATCAGCGAAATCAAACATGAGCCGAAACGTGCGGGCAGTATCAACGAAGAGACGAGGTATGTCCTGGATTTTTTTCAGGTAGAAGAGCCGGAACTTGTGACGGATGTCAGGGCGCAGATGAAGGATATTTCATTCCGGCGGACAGCCGGCGTAAGCGATCATATCTCATTGAAACGGGCATGGGAACTGATGAAAACAGAAGATGTCGTGACGCTTCCGGTTACAGGCGTCCATAATCGTCTGCAGGGTTTGATTGTGACGAGCGATATTGCAACTTCTTATATGGACGTATACGACAATCGGGTATTGGCGACGGCAAAGACGCTCTATAAAAATATAGCGGAGACGTTAGCCGGAACGATTCTTGCCGGTAATGAACACGCTTATTTTATGAAAGGAAGAGTCGTTGCCGAAACTTCGGGTCCGGACTGGATGGATGAGTATATGGAACCGGACGATCTTGTCATTCTGGGCGGTCATACCAGTTCTCAGATGCGTGCCATTGAGAATAATGCGAGCTGCCTGGTGGTCTGCCTTGGCCTGGCGGTTAGTAAAGAGGTGATTGAGGCTGCGGACAGAAGGGACTGCGTAGTCATTGGAACGCCGTATGATACGTTTACGGCGGCTCGTCTGATCAATCAGAGTATGCCGATCAAATATTTTATGACAAAAAAGAATTTGATCCAATTCGATTTGGAAGACTATGTAGACGATGTGAAAGATGTGATGTCGAAAGTGCGTCACAGGGATTTTCCGATTGTCGACGAGGAAAATAACTACGTCGGCATGGTATCGAGAAGGTATTTGCTGAATACGCAGAAAAAGCAGATTATTTTAGTGGACCACAATGAAAAAACGCAGGCGGTGGACGGTATTGCAGGCGCGGAAATTTTAGAGATTATCGATCATCACAGGCTCGGAAGCCTGGAGACGATTTCTCCGGTATTTTTCCGGAATCAGCCGCTGGGATGTACGTCGACAATTATTTTTCAGATGTATCAGGAAAAAGATGTGGAAATTTCAAAAAAAACGGCAGGCATTTTGTGCGCCGCGATTATTTCGGATACGCTGATGTTCCGTTCGCCTACCTGTACAGATGCAGACAGGGCGGCAGCGGAAAAACTGGCGAATATTGCCGGAATTGATATTGAGATACTTGCAAAGAATATGTTCCAGGCGGGCAGCGATTTTAACCGGAAAACGCCGGAAGAAATTTTTTATCAGGATTTTAAAACCTTTTCGGCAGGCAAATATGAATTCGGCGTTGCGCAGCTAAGCGCTATGAGCAGGGAAGAACTCGATACGGTCCGCGGTAAATTAAAAGATTTTATTGAAATGGTATTAAGCGAGCGAAAATTAGATATGGTGTTTGTAATGCTGACAGATATACTGGAAGAATCCACGCTTCTGCTGAGTGCGGGCGAGGATGCGGACGGGATGATCCGTCAGGCTTTTTCCGTGAGGAGGGAAGCGGACGGCTGTCTCTTAAAAGGAGTGGTATCCAGAAAGAAACAGTTGATACCGGCGCTTATAGGGGCTATGCAGGAATAAAAAAATCGATAGGGGATCAGTAAGGATGTGATGCATGATGAAGTTTGAAAAAATGGATAACGGGTCACTGCGTTGTACTTTGACCCAGGATGATTTAGAACAAAACGGCGTTGGCTTGGACGATTTTTTTTCCAATACGCCGAATGCAAGAGAATTTTTAGAGAAGCTGATTCGGATTGCAGAAGAAGAGGTGGGATATAAAACGACCGGCAATATGATGTCGATCCAGGCGGCGATTATGTCTGAAGATGAAATTGTGCTGACATTTTCGGAAAGTCAGGTCAGCAGTGCGGAAATCATAGAGCATATCCGGAATATGTTCGGTTCGCCAGAAACAAAAGGGCAGGGAAACCATGAGCCGGATGTGAAAGACCATATATTAAAAGAAGCCAAAGGCGAGGAAGCAGAGGACGACGAGGAGGAAGAGGAAGAAGGGTATGCGTATCTTCTGACATTTCAGACGTTTTCCGGCGTCCGAAAGTTCTGTCAGATCCTTCCGAAAAATACAAAGGCAAAAAGCCGTTTGTATTATCTGGATCAGAAAAAGCAGTATTTCCTGTGGGCGGATCTAAACGACAGTACCAGAGGATACGTATATGAATTTGTAGCGGCATCCATGGAGTATGCCAAATCAATTGAGAAAGACGGTATCCGCAGAAATTTTCTGGACGAACATGCGGATATTATTATAAAAAACAAGGCGCTGGAGACGCTGAAACGTTTATAAAATATTGGAAAAAGAAACCTGCAGAATTTCGTATGGAACTCTGCAGGTTTTTTAAACAAATTTGGACGGACCGATTTACCGGATCAGTGCATCCATCAGATACGTATAGACTTCCATGTGCTGCTTCTGCCAGTTTTTGCAGATAGCGTTTGCTTGGTCTTTTGTTTTTACATGGATGGTCAAATCGACCGCGGCTATATTTTTCTCCTTGAGCTGGCAGCGGACGTCATATCCGGGAACGGTAGACCTGTAAAAATCCGCGATCACTGCATTTTCTTCTTTTAACTGCATTTTATTTTTTTCAAAATAGGCAGTGATATCTGCTTCAATCGCAGGCGTGATCTTATCGGCAAAATATTTTAACGTCTCTTTTCCCAGCGGTGTAATGTGGTACTGCGTGTTGTTGTGCGTGGATTCAAAACGAATCAGTTCGGAATCCAGCAGTCCGCTGATTACCTGTTGAACGGTGAAATAATCCGTATAATTCTGCTCTAAGAAGAAATTGGAAAGCTGCGTATTGGAGAGCGGAAAATCCACTTTATCCAACATCGTTAAAACGGTCATCTTATAAATCGTATTTGGGTCTGCCATAGACTATTGCTCCTTATTGCCGTAATCTGACCATGGGGGATGCGATCACTTTTCTGCTATATGGGCTTTGACGGCGTTGCTGACGGCATCTGCCACGCGCGGATCGAAAGCCTCCGGCATAATAAAGTTTTCGTTTAATTCTGTTTCACTTACAAGCTCTGCAATCGCCTGTGCGGCGGCAAGCTTCATGTCTTCTGAGATTTGTCCGGCTCTGCCTTCTAATGCGCCTTTGAAAATGCCGGGAAATGCGATGACGTTGTTGACCTGATTGGGAAAATCGCTTCTTCCGGTCCCGACCACTTTTGCACCGGCTGCTTTTGCGGCGTCCGGCATGATCTCCGGAACGGGATTTGCCATGGCAAACAGGATGGCGTCTTTGTTCATGGAAGAAACCATCTGCGGGGTGACGATATTCGGAGCGGAAACGCCTACGAAAATATCGGCGCCTTTTAACGCGTCAGCCAATGTTCCGTGCGCATTTGTCCGGTTGGTAACTTTCGTCATGTTCTGCTGCATCCAGTTTAAATTCGGATAGTCTTTTCCTATGATGCCTTCTTTGTCGCACATGGTCACATCGGTAAAACCGTACGTCAGCAGCAGTTTCGTAATCGCGATTCCGGCGGATCCGGCGCCGTTTACGACGACTTTACAGCTTTCTTTCTGTTTGCCGGTGACTTTCAGCGCATTGATGATTCCTGCCAGAACGACAATGGCGGTACCGTGCTGGTCGTCATGGAACACCGGAATGTCGAGCAGTTCTTTTAGCCGTTCTTCGATTTCAAAGCATCTCGGGGCGGAAATATCTTCCAGATTGATGCCGCCGAACGCAGGGGCGATGTGTTGGATTGTTTTTATGATTTCTTCCGTATCCTGCGTATCCAAACAGATCGGCACGGCGTTGAGATTGCCGAATTCTTTAAAAAGAGCGCATTTTCCCTCCATAACCGGCATCGCCGCAAGGGGACCGATGTTGCCGAGTCCGAGTACGGCGCTTCCGTCCGATACAACGGCGACCGTGTTGGCTTTCATTGTATATTGATAAGCTTTCGTCTGGTCCTGGGCAATGACTTTACAGGGTTCTGCGACACCGGGCGTGTATGCGACCGAAAGTGCATCGCGGTCTTTGATGGGGGATTTGGATCGGATGTCCAGTTTTCCGTTCCATTCACTGTGCGCCTGTAATGCTAATGTTCCGTAATCCATATCAAAAAACTCCTTTATCTTTTCTCTGTGTAATTCCCGGCAGGAAGCTAATTTTAAAATGCAGATCCGCTTGCCTGCTGGAGGTATCATAGCATGAAAAATATAACAAATCAAGAAAAAGGACTTCCTATTTTTTCATTGGTGTTGTATAATATGGAAATCAATGGCATGTACCATCCTATGCCGCATCAGGCAGGAATCCCAGACGAGAAGGAATCCCCACATACGCAAATAGGAGAATAGGTAGAGTATGAGAGAAAAATATGAAAGTCTGTCAGTAACAGTGTTAAGAGATTTGGCGAAGGCAAGAGGACTGCGGCACTTATCCGGTTTAAAGAAGAGAGAACTGGTAGAAGTTATGCTTGCCGAAGATGAAAAGGAAGCAAAAAGAGAACAGGAAACAAAAGAAGAAGCGGCAGTAAACAAAACAACAGACGCCAAAGAAACAAAAGAGATCCAAGCAGCAGAAGAAGTCAGGGAAGAAAACGGATACGGCGCAGTGGAAAAGGAAGCGGAGCAGGAGATCTCGGTTCCTATGACGAGGGATGAACTGGACAGCGGTATTACTGCAAACGGGATATTGGAGGTTATGCCGGACGGATACGGATTTATTCGCTGTGAAAATTATCTTCCGGGAGAAAAGGACGTGTATGTATCCCCTTCACAGATCCGGAAATTCAATTTAAAAACGGGGGATATTATCAGCGGAAATACCCGTATTAAAACGCAGCAGGAAAAATTCAGCGCTTTGCTATATGTAAATACGATCAACGGCTTTCATCCGGGCGTTGCGCAGAGACGCAAGAATTTTGAGGATTTGACGCCGATTTTTCCGAACGAGAGAATCCGCTTAGAGCGGCCGGGCGCATCGGTTGCCATGCGGATCGTAGATCTTGTATCCCCGATCGGAAAAGGACAGAGGGGAATGATCGTTTCTCAGCCGAAAGCCGGAAAGACGACGCTTTTAAAACAGATCGCAAAAGCGGTGACAGGAGCCAACTCCAATATGCATCTGATTATACTGCTGATCGATGAGCGTCCCGAAGAAGTGACGGATATCAAAGAAGCGATCGAAGGAAAGAACGTAGAAGTGATCTACTCCACATTTGACGAGCTTCCCGAGCATCACAAACGTGTGTCGGAAATGGTGATCGAACGTGCGAAACGATTGGTCGAGCATCATAAAGACGTGATGATTCTTTTAGACAGCATTACGCGTCTGGCAAGGGCGTACAATCTGACCGTGCCTCCAAGCGGAAGGACATTATCCGGCGGACTGGATCCGGCGGCGCTGCATATGCCTAAGCGTTTTTTCGGCGCTGCAAGAAATATGCGGGAGGGCGGAAGCCTTACGATACTTGCAACCGCGCTTGTGGATACCGGAAGCAAAATGGACGACGTTATTTTTGAAGAATTTAAAGGAACCGGCAATATGGAATTGGTATTGGACCGCAAACTTTCCGAAAAACGCGTCTATCCGGCGATTGATATTGTAAAGTCGGGTACCAGAAGGGAAGATCTTCTGCTGGATAGGGAAGAGCAGGAAGCGGTGGAGATCATGCGAAAAGCGTTTAACGGTTCCAAATCGGAAGACGCGGTAGAATCTGTTCTGAATATGTTTGCAAGGACGAGAAACAACAGGGATTATATTCAAATGGTGAAAAAAACGAGGCTTTTTTAGCCGGATTCGGCAAAGCAGAAGGAAGAATTTAAAAAAACTGCTTGTAAAAATGAATCTATGGGTTATAATCTTAATGCCGGGATTTGAGTAAGATATGCCGGAACATGTTTTTCTATGAATATATTTTTGAAGAAGGAGAGCAGCGATGGACAGACAGGAACTAAAGAAGATAGCACATGAAGTACGGAAGGGAATCATTACTTCCATATACAGCGCGAAAGCGGGGCATCCGGGAGGATCTCTTTCGGCGGCGGATCTTTTTGTATATTTATATTTTGAAGAGATGCATATTGATCCGAAGCAGCCGATGATGGAGGAACGCGACCGGTTTGTTTTGTCCAAGGGACATACGGCGCCGGGACTTTATGCAGCGCTTGCACACCGCGGCTTTTTTCCGATAGAAGATTTAGAGACGCTTCGCCATGTCGGAAGTTATCTTCAGGGACATCCGGATATGAAATGTGTTCCGGGTGTAGACATGTCTACGGGGTCTTTGGGCCAGGGGCTGTCTGCGGCGGTCGGTATGGCGCTTGCAGCAAAGCTTGACGGGAAAGATTACCGTGTCTATGCGATGTGCGGAGACGGTGAGATTCAGGAGGGGCAGATTTGGGAAGCCGCTATGTTTGCCGGGCATCGTAAGCTGGACAACCTTGTCGTAATCATAGACCACAACAAACTTCAGATTGACGGTAAAGTGGAGGAAGTATGTTCTCCCTATCCGATCGACCGGAAATTCGAGGCGTTCAATTTCCATACGATAACAATTGACGGTCACAATTTTGACGAGATCGCCGCGGCATTTGAAGAGGCAAGACAGACAAAGGGGAAGCCGACGGCTATCATTGCCGATACGATCAAAGGAAAAGGGATTACCTTTATGGAGGATGCAGCGGAATGGCATGGAAAAGCGCCGAAAGAAGAGGAATTCAACATTGCAATGGAAGATTTGAGGAAAGCAGGTGATGCGTTATGCCGATAAACAGAAATATCAACGATCTGCCGAAGATCGCGACAAGAGAAGGGTATGGCAGCACTTTGGTGGAGCTGGGAAAAGAAGATGAAACGATTGTTGTGTTGGACGCAGATCTTGCGGCAGCAACGAAAACAGGAGTCTTTGGAAAGGTATTTCCCGACAGGCATTTCAACTGCGGTATAGCAGAGGGGAATATGGCAGGCATAGCGGCAGGGCTGGCTGCCAGCGGGAAGATACCGTTTATCAGTTCCTTTGCTATGTTTGTGGCGGGCCGCGCGTACGAACAGATTCGTAATTCCATCGGTTATCCCGGGTTGAACGTAAAGATCGGGGCAACACATGCGGGAATTTCCGTCGGAGAGGACGGGGCGACGCATCAGTGTAATGAAGATATCGCTTTGATGCGCTCCATTCCGGGCATGGTCATTATCAATCCCAGTGACAATATAGAAGCGATGGCGGCGGTAAGGGCTGCGTATGCATATAAAGGCCCGGTTTATCTGCGGTTTGGAAGGCTTGCAGTACCGGTGTTTAACGACAGGGAGGATTATACATTTGAGCTTGGCAAGGGAATCGTTCTGCGTGAGGGAAAAGACATTACGATTTTTGCAACCGGGCTGTGCGTGGTTGAAACGCTTTATGCGGCAGAGCAGCTTGCAGCGGACGGAATTGATGCGGAGGTGATCAATATCCATACAATCAAACCTCTGGATACGAAACTTGTGACATCGTCTGCGGCAAAGACAGGCCGGGTATTTACCGTGGAAGAACATTCCGTGATCGGAGGGCTTGGCTCCGCTGTCTGTGAGGCATTAAGCGAAACATGTCCGACGAAAGTGACCAGGATCGGCATGAATGACGTATACGGCGAGTCTGGGCCGGCAGTAGAGCTTTTGCATAAATATGGACTGGATGCAGCAGGTATTTATCAAAAAATTAAAGACACACTTTAATATAGATTAACAAATCATGGAAAAAAGCCGATATACCAATCAAACAGGTAACTCGGCTTTTTTTTGTGCCTGCCGCTGCTTGGGCAGGGAAGTATCACCGAAGAAAAATCCGGATTATTTGTTTTGGTAAACGGAGTTACAGCAAAATATATTCAAGGAGGAAAAGGATGAATCAAGTCACACAGGCAGAAGTAACGGCAAATTATATGCAGACTTCTAACACACAGGCTTCGGACAAGACAAATACAAAGAAGACAAAGGTGGGAGGCGCCGTAATCGGAACCCCGGAGCTGAGCGACAAAGCGAAAAAATATTACGAGCAGTTAAAAAAGAAATATTCCAACATGGATTTTATTCTGGTCAGTAAGGATAAGAAAGCAGAAGCACAGGCCAATGCGGGCAGGTACGCCAATGCAAACCGTATGGTCGTACTGATCGATGAAGAAAAAATCGAACGCATGGCGGTAGATGAAGAATACCGCAAAAAGTATGAAGCAATTATCGGAGGGGCAAAAAATCAGCTTTCTCAATTAAAAGACAGTCTAGGCGCCAATGCATCCGGCGTAAAAACTTATGGTATGCAGGTCAATGACGGCGGCAACGCATCGTTTTTTGCTGTGATCGACAAATCAATGGCAGCTCAGAGGGCGCGGATTGATAAAAAGGCAGCTGAGCGGAAAGCGCAGGAGAAGGAAGACCGGAAAGCCGCTGCACAGAAGCGGGCGGAAAAACGAAAGTCCGAGAAAGAAAAAGAAGCCGACCGGATGGATTGGGATGAGGAAGATGTGGTGACGGTAACGGCTTCTTCCGTCGAAGAACTGATCCAGAAAATCAACCAGACAATATCCATGGGAATGAGCGATTACGTCAGAACCGAACAGGAATCCTGGGTTGGCGGACATCTGGATTTTTATGGTTAGGCCTATTTGACAATGGATAAAAGAAGTGCCGCTCGTGCCTGCCACGAGTGGTTTTCTTTTGCGCAGAAATAGCCGTTTTGAGAAATTTCTTTCACACGGCAGTCCGAAGAAAGCAGGTCAAATATGAGGTCTGTCAGTTGATCCGGGTGTTCGTATGTATAAAAAAGCAGTTCTTTTCCGTCGGTAAACTGCCGCTGCAGCAGAGGAGAAGCATCGGTCAGGCAGAGACTGTGGTTGAGCATAGAGGAATAAATTCTGTCATGCGTTCCGTTTTTAAATTCCGGCAGTAAATTTAACGTGATTTTAGAACGGCGGAACAGGGCGAACGTATCCGAAAACGAGAGATCGTCGATGATCCGGATCTGCTTAAAATCAGCAAGTGGCGACTGGGAAAATCCGTTTCCGCAGATCGTGAAAGGGATATGGTTCTCTGCCAGATGAAGCAGAAGTTTTTCCCTTTTATAAGCGCGCAGATAACTGTCGCATAAAAAACATGCCTGCATATGCAGCGGAAACGTCTCTTTGATAATTTCCGCTTCTTCTAACGAAGGAAGTAAGAGGCGCAGCGCATCTTCCTGTGTCAGGGCGGGCTGTTCCGACATCAGATGTATGAGTTGTTTTGTCAGATCGCCGAGAAAAGACGGAATCGTCTGAATGGAAGCTTCAATTTCACGGTAATTGGTATAAGTTCCGGAAAAAAGTACGTCCAGGTCTTTTGCCGGGTAAGCATCATCCGTCGGAACGATATCTTCTCCTGTAACAGGGAAGAATCCGGCGGATTTGATATGCGGATAGCAGTCTCTGACGTAGTGGATATGGTGTTCGTCCAGGCAGAGGACATGGAAATCCGAAACCCTTTGTTTGAGCGTATCATGGTGGTAAAGCGGGTGGTCCAGCAGGATATCGTAAAACGGAGCGTGGATCTGATCCAGGAAATAACTGCCGTCTTCCATCCGAAGCCTTGGAAGTTCCGAATTAAAATCAAATACGGCGTCGTATGACCTGCCCGCAAAACGTTCCATTGCTTCCGGCGGTTCCTGTTCGCACGAAAAAAGTTCCGCATGGTGTCCGGCGTTGGTAAGCGCTTTTGCAAGGGAACGTGCAAAATAGAGATAGGAATTGTAGCAGACGGGTTTTACCGCAAAAATCAGAAATTGTTTCATGAGCGTACCTCCGTATGTTTATGCATTGTGCATGGTTTGCTTGCGTAGATGTATTATATCATGGAAGCGTGGGGAAGCCAACGGATTTTGCTGCGTTATCGGGATGAGGAAGACGTGAAAATAAAAACGGCATTCAGAATAAGCGCTGAATCACCGATATAAAAGATAAGGAACCCGATCGACACAAACAGGGAGGTAATCAGATGAAAATTTTACAACAGGACAAAGGGAGTGTTTTTGGAAATACTCTTTTTGGAACGAAAGACATGGATGTCAGAGACCGGATCGCACAAAAAAAACAGTTATATCGGAAAGAAGCCATGCATGTGAGATCTACGACAAATAAAGGCGAACAGCGCCTTGACAAAACCGTTGAAGATCACAGGGGACGCATTTCTTATCTTATGGAAGAAAATGAAAAGCTTTTGGATTCTTATCAGGCATACAATCGAAAGATGGATCAGGCAAAAGCAGAATATGATATCAAAGATGACAGCCAGGAACAAGACGATCTGGAATTTTTGAAGAAAGTACATGACGTTCCGTTGTCTGCACTGTCGGAAGAAGAAAGGGATCGTTATGAACAGCTCAAAGATCATATGACAGATTATCAGAAATTTTCGATGGATTGTTATAAGGTGGCTGTCGGTTATAAAAAACAGCTGGAATCGAATCAAAGAGAGATGATTGCAGAAGCCGCATCGGTCCGCCTGATCGGTCTTGCGCGTCTGAAACAGCATGCGATGGTAGATGCCGAAACAGCAAAAGAAAATATTTTAAATTCTGCCTCGAAAGAAGTGCAGGGCATGCTCGTCAGCCAAGCCCAGGAAACACTGGACCAGAAAACGGAACAAATCAAGGAAGAAGCCGATCAAAAAGAAGAAAAACAAGAAGAACGCGAAGAACGCATCGAAGATGTAAAAGATCGTCAGACAGAAGCCCAGGCGATTGCAAAAGAGATCCATACAAAAGTAGAAGAATTGTCCGAACAAGTGACAGACAGCGGTCAGGTGATGCAGGATGTAAAACAGGTCGTTCAAAAAGTAATACAGGAACAAAAACTGCTTGAGGAAGAATTAAAAGGTGTGATGATCAATCTGAACGTTTAACTGGTATCCAAAACCCCCGGAATTTTTCAAGAACCCGGTCAGGCAATGCTGCATATATAACTGAAAGAAGACAAAAATGTTCTAAGCTTATTCACAAGTTTGGATCATTGTTAGGAGAGCAGTATATGCAGGGAGTGTTTTATGCCTTTTTGGGAACGCTATTCACATTTGGAATCACTGCGCTTGGCGCGTGCAACGTATTTGCAGTAAGGAAAAAGACCGGTCATACCATGGAGGCTCTGACGCTTGGGTTTGCCGGAGGCGTGATGGTGGCGGCGTCCATCTGGTCGCTTTTGATTCCGGGGATGGAGCGGGCGAAGGAGTTGGGACAGACCAGCTATTTGGTTATGTCTGCCGGATTCTTAGCGGGTGTCGGACTTCTTTTGGCAGCGGATCGATGGATCCAGAAGAAATCGGACGGAAAAAAAAGTAAAAGCACGCAGATGCTTGTCATAGCGATTACCGCCCACAATATTCCGGAGGGCATGGCAGTCGGGCTGGCGTTTGCACTTGCGGCTGCAAATCCGGGAAATGAAGCGCTTTTTTCGGGTGCGGTCGCACTGACGATCGGAATCGGAATCCAGAATTATCCGGAGGGGACGGCGGTGGCTCTGCCTCTGGCAAGAGACGGTTCGTCCAAAGGAAGGGCGTTTTTGGCAGGCAGCATGTCGGCAATCGTGGAACCGGTGTTCGGTGTGCTTGCCGCGCTTCTTGCCGCACATACGCTGCGGCTGATGCCCCTGCTTTTGGCAATGGCGGCAGGAGCTATGATTTATGTGGTTGTGCAGGAGCTGATTCCGGAAGCACATTTAGATGATGAGGATAAATCCGGAACGCTTGGGTTTGTGGTCGGATTTATCATTATGATGATTTTGGATATCGCATTGGGATAAGAGACTTGACTTTTCTCAAAAATGTGGTATGATAGCGATGGTATAAGAATCTGAACAAGAAAGAGGTGAAAGGATGTATCGCTTTTTTTGCAAATAGGTATCAAACAGGCAGCAATACAGTAGTTTTGCGGTATAGCTGCGCCCATTGCAGAAAAGTTATGCATCGTTTTGCCCGGAATAGACGACCGGTATGTTGACGACCTGTGTGAACGCGGGAAGGATCATGCTGTGGCAGACTGCGGAAAAATTGCTTTTCTGCGGTCTTATTTTTTTGGACGGCGCAGCCCTGCATTTGGCACAGAATCACGGGATCAGAAAGGGTGGTCTATTATGTCTATGATAAAAGCAGAACATCTGACGTTTTCGTATCCGGGAAGTTTCGATACGATTTTTGAGGATGTCAGTTTTACGATTGATACGGACTGGAAGCTTGGGTTTGTCGGAAGAAACGGCAGAGGAAAGACAACGTTTTTAAATCTATTAATGAAAAAATATGAATATAGCGGAACCATTGTATCGTCCGTACCGTTTGATTATTTTCCGTATTCGGTTGCGGATCCGGGCAGAAGGACCGAAGAAATTTTAAGAGAAGTCTGCCCGAATGCCGAGGAATGGGAGTTATTGCGGGAGCTGTCGTATCTGGAAGTAAGTGACGACGTACTTTGGCGGGCATTTGAAACGCTTTCCGGAGGAGAGCAGACGAAAGTGCTGCTTGCGGCGTTGTTTTTGAACGAAGGGCGTTTTTTGCTGATCGACGAGCCGACCAATCATCTGGATACCAGGGCGCGTGAAATTACGGCGGCATATTTGCGCAGGAAAAAAGGATTTATTCTGGTTTCGCATGACCGCAGGTTTTTAGACGGCTGCGTCGATCATATTTTGTCGCTTAACCGCGCCGATATTCAGCTGGAGAGCGGAAACTTCTCTTCCTGGATGGAAAACTTCAGCCGGCAGCAGGAGTCCGAACTTGCACAGAATATGCGTTTGAAAAAAGATATCGGCAGGCTGAAGCAGTCGGCACGGCGTACTTCCCAATGGTCCGATCAGGTAGAGGCCACAAAAGCTGGGGCATACGACAAGGGGTTTATCGGTCATAAAGCGGCGAAAATGATGAAGCGTGCAAAATCGATAGAAGCGCGCCAGCAAAAATCCATGGAAGAAAAATCAAAATTGCTAAAAAATCTGGAGACGGCGGAACCGTTAAAAATGGTACCTCTGCCGTATCATTCGGATACGCTGGCTTCCTTTTCTGACGTATCCGTCTGTTACGGGGGAAAGGCGGTTCATCCGGAAATTTCTTTTACGGTTCGTTCGGGAGAGCGCATTGCGCTGGAAGGAAAAAACGGGAGCGGAAAAAGCAGCCTGTTAAAGCTGTTCCTTCCAATGCCGCCGGAGCATACGGGAACGGTTTCGGCAGGCTCCGGCATCGTGATTTCTTACGTGCCGCAGGATGCGTCCTATTTGCGGGGAAGTTTGTCGGATTTTGCAGAAGAACGCGGCATTTCTAAGACGCTGTTTTGGGCAGTGCTGCGGAAGCTGGACTTTGGACGCAGGCAGTTGGAAAAAGATATGTCGGAATTTTCGGGAGGACAGAAGAAAAAGGTTCTGATCGCAGCGAGCCTCTGCGAACCGGCGCATTTGTATTTGTGGGATGAGCCGCTGAATTATATCGATCTGTATTCCCGGATGCAGGTCGAGGCGCTGCTTTTGGAATTTTCGCCAACCATGGTCTTTGTGGAACATGACGCTGCGTTTCGGGATGCGGTTGCAACGGCGCGGATCGATACGGACGGCGCCGGGGTAAAGCAGTCGTAGGAAACCGCTGCAAGTTTTATTTGGAACGCGAATGAAACAAATCTCTTGTATTTCGCCATGCATCTGATGTATAATGTCGTTTGTATGTAAATTATGTAAAATTTATTTGTAATTTATGTAAAATTTGTAACCGGTACGGCAGATGAGGATTATATTATGGGAATTACAATGGTTTTATCACTTTTAAGCGGCGTGGCATTGTTTTTATTCGGAATGTCTTTGATGGGAGACGGTTTAAAGCGCGTGGCGGGGAATAAACTGGAGCTGACGCTTTATCGGCTGACAAATACTCCGTTAAAAGGCGTGCTGCTTGGGATGGTCGTGACGGCAATCATCCAGTCGTCTTCCGCAACGACCGTTATGGTGGTGGGATTTGTCAACTCCGGAATGATGCAGGTTTCCCAGGCGATCGGGATTATCATGGGAGCCAATATCGGAACAAGCATTACGGGGTGGGTGTTATGCCTTTCTTATGTGGAAGGATCTGCGGGAATCGCGCAGCTGTTGTCTACGGCGACGATTTCTTCTGTGGTAGCAATTGTCGGAATTATTTTCAAGACGTTTGTCAAAAAGGAATCCTATAAGAGCCTTGGGGAAATTATGCTGGGCTTTTCCATTTTAATGCTGGGGATGCAGACGATGAGCGGAGCGGTTTCTCCGTTAAAAGAAAGCGAGCGGTTTATCCGTGCGCTGACGATGTTTTCCAATCCGGCTGCCGGGATTGTTGCCGGAATTTTATTGACGGCGGTATTGCAGAGCGCGTCGGCGTCCGTCGGAATTTTACAGGCGCTTTCCGCTACCGGGGCGATTCATTTTGCGACGGCTCTGCCGATTACGATGGGAATCGGGGTAGGGGCTTCCTGTCCGGTGATTCTTTCGTCAATCGGTACAAACAAAAACGGAAAACGGACGGCGCTTGTCTATCTTTTAATCGATTCGTTCGGTATGGTGGTCTGGTCGATTCTGTTTTACAGCGTGAATGCATTTGTAGACTTTCCCTTTATGGATACCGTGATGGGACCGGTGCAGATTGCAATGCTGAACACCGTATTCCGCAGTATCAATATATCTCTGCTGCTTCCTCTGATCAAATGGATTGAAAAATTTGTATTCTGGGCGGTCAGAGATGAGATTGAGGAAGAGGACAAAGATAAAGAAGAACGGGCGGACTTTGAACTTTTAGAAGAGCGTTTTCTGGCATATCCGGCAATTGCAATCAGCCAGAGTCACAGGGCGATGAACGGCATGGCAAGGAAAGCAAGGAAAAATATACTGCGTGCCTTTGCACTGATGGACAGTTATACCAAAGAAAAATACCAGAAAATACAGGAAAAAGAAATACTGATTGATACATATGAAGACCGGCTGGGTACTTATCTGATGCAGCTGACCGGAAAGGAAATGAATGCTGCACAAAACAAGGAAATGTCTAAATTCCTGCATACGATCGGTGATTTTGAACGGTTGGGAGACCATGCCGTGAATATATCGGAAGCCGCAGAAGAATTGTATGAAAAAAAGCTTTCTTTTTCGGAAGAGGCGCAGTATGAACTGAATGTTTTAGAAAAGGCCGTACAGGAAATCTTGGATTTGACGGTAAACGCATTTTGTGAAAATGATCTGGAAACTTCGGTAAAGGTGGAGCCGCTTCGGGAATTGATCAGCGTAATGTGCGACGAATTAAAGCTGCGTCATATTGCACGGCTGAAAGACGGAGATTGTAAATTAAAACAGAGCTTTGTGTTTAACGACCTGTTAAATAATTTAGAGCGTATTGCCGCACACTGTTCCAATGTGGCGGTGGCGATGATTGAGCTGGAAGCGGAAGAGTTTGACACGCATGAATATTTAAGGAGCGTGAAGGGACTGAAGAATGCCAATTACTCCAGGCAGCTTGAAATTTATGAAAACAAATACGATATTAAGAGAAATAAAAAGAGCAAGAAAAAAGCGGTAGCGAGGTAATCCACAAAACGGGAACGGGCGGAGAGTTCCAGGTAAAAAAGATCTGGCGGTTGTTATGGTTAATAAAATTTTTACAAATTTAATGGTTCTTTAAGCGCAAGGACAAACTTTGTTCAAACTTATTTGCTATAGTAATAGCATCACAGATGTGATACAAAACTTTTTCATAAACTCTCCCCTTTGAAGGCCGCCTGAAACATGGCGGCTTTTTTATTCTATAGAATAAAAATAATATGCGCACTTGTACAAGAGGTAAAAATTTGTCCGCTTCGATCTGTCTGACATACAGAGCGCAGGAAATGATGCCGGAAAGGGATAGGATATGAAGAATCTTAAAATGAAAACAAGCCGGCTGCTTCTCAGGCCGTTGTCTCTGGAAGAAATGGAACGTATTTTATACGGCAGCCAGGAGTTTTTGGAACTATCGGTACTGACGCCGGTCATAACGGACGCCGTGGCGCATAAAATAAAACAAATGCGGTTGACGCCGGTTGAGGCGCATCCCTGGTTAAATTATTGGCTGATAAAAGAGAAAACAAGCGGACGGGGAATCGGGCTGATCGGAAGCAAGTTTCTTCCGGATTCGTCGGGATACGTAGAGCTTGGATATGCGGTTGCAGAGGAATACCGAAACAGGGGATACATGACGGAAGCATTGAACGGATTTTTGGACTGGCTGTATCAGTTTCCGTTTTGCTGCGGCGCGAAGCTTTCCATTTCAGAGAAAAATATCGCTTCGGTGAAAGCGGCAGAACATTGCGGGTTTTGTTATCAGTCTGCACAAAACGGTTTTGACATTTATCGGTATCAATTTTTGCGGAATCCTGTGAATTCCTGTTGATAAAAGTTTCACAATATTATAAAATAAAAAGAAAAAGGAGAGAATCGGATGTACGCTGACGAAAATGTAATCAAAATTAAACATGAGGTTTTGTATGAAGTAGCCAAGCTGGCATTTGACGGAGTATTGGAAGAAGAGCGCGACCATATTCCAGATAAACTGATTCCGGGACCGAACCCGCAGTTCCGCTGCTGTATTTATAAAGAAAGGGAGATTATCCGCCAGAGGATTCGGCTTGCGGAGGGCAAAGCGCCCGGATCGGTAGACGACGGAAATATCATTCAGGTGATCAGCTCTGCCTGTGAGGACTGCCCGATTTCCCGTTATGTTGTAACGGATAACTGCCAGAACTGTATCGGTAAAGCATGTATCAATGCCTGCAATTTTAATGCGATTTCGATTGGCAGACACCGTTCCCACATCGACGCGTCAAAATGTAAAGAGTGCGGAAAATGTGCGAAAGCCTGTCCGTACCATGCAATCGCAGATTTAAAGCGTCCTTGTAAGTTTAATTGCCCGGTCAATGCGATCACACAGGATGAGAGAGGCATTTCCGTTATTGATGAGAAGAAATGTATCCGCTGCGGTCTGTGTATACATAAATGTCCGTTTGGGGCGATCGGTTCCAAAACGCATATTGTGGATGTAATCGAAGCATTAAAATCGGATAAGCTGGTATACGCTATTTTAGCTCCTTCGACGGAAGGTCAGTTTGGTACGGATATTACGATGCGCAGCTGGCGCAATGCTATGCGTCTGGTAGGATTCACCAATTTTATCGAAGCAGGCCTTGGCGGCGATTTAACGACGCAGGCAGAAGGCGACGAGTGGTATGAGGCATTCCAGGAAGGAAAAAAGAAGACGACTTCCTGCTGTCCGGGATTTGTCAATATGATCCGCAAACATTATCCGGAATTAGAGGAATATATTTCAACGGCGGTTTCCCCGATGTGCGGGTTATCCCGTTTGATCAAAGCAAAGCATCCGGGCGCAATCGTTGTATTTATCGGACCTTGTATCGCAAAGAAGTCTGAAGCTACAGAGCACAATATTGAAGGTAATGCCGATTACGTTCTGACATACAGTGAGATCCGTGCGATTATGAAAGCGAAAGGCGTAGAACTGCAGCCGTCCGAGAACGATTATCAGGAATCTTCCACATACGGAAAACGCTTCGGCAATTCCGGCGGCGTTACGTCTGCGGTATTGCAGTACATGAAAGAGAAGGATTACGACTGCGATCCGAAAGTATGCAAGGCGAACGGAGCGGCTGAATGTAAGAAGGCGCTGCTGCTTTTGAAAGCGGGTAAGCTGCCGGAGGATTTCATCGAAGGTATGGCTTGTGTCGGCGGCTGTGTCGGCGGTCCGAGTGCATTTAAAGATCAGATGGTTTCCCGGAAAGACAGGGATGCGCTGATCGGAAAAGCGGACGGACGTGATATTATAGAGAACTTAAGTCACTTCGATCAGAGCAATTTCTCCATGCATCGTACGGAGCATGCGGAAGGAAAATAAGATAACGGCAAATGAAAAACAGGCAGAGGGCATATCCGCAAAAGTATACTCTCTGTCTTTTTGTTTTGTTTCATGTAGCGCGTAACTGTGGAAGAATTGTAAAACCGATTTCTGTTTTGGTGAGTTCTTTTATACAAACGTGAAAAACAGCTTGACATTTATGTTCGGCAAATGTAGAATATAATCAGATGTACGGCAAATGCCGAATATAAAGTTTCTATGAACGAGATGTGCGAAGCGTTGTTTGAAACACGGACGAAAGATCTGTGGAACGGTCATGATGGAAAACGACGCATAGAAAAAAGGAGTGCAGAATGGAATTAAAAACATTGCCGAATTCGGAACTGGAGCTTATGATGATCCTCTGGCGGGCGGGTGTACCTTTGACGAGAATGGAAATTGAAGAGAGGCTGCCCAAAAAGCGGACGCTTTCTAAAACCACGATCCTTTCGTTTCTTTCCCGCCTGGAAGAAAAAGGATTTGTGCTGGTGGAAAAGGAAGGAAGGAATAACCGTTATCTTCCGTTAGTACAGGAGAGCGATTACCTGAAGCAGGAGAGCGGTTCCATATTGAAGAAATTGTATGGAAGTTCCGTGAAAAAATTTGTAGCGGCGTTATATGACGGAGACGGTCTATCAAAAGAGCAGATTGCGGAATTGAAAGACTATCTGGATCGTCTCTGACAGGAGGGGGATGTATGGGAATGTTTCAGTTTGGTTGGATATCGGCGTTTTTTGGAGATTTGCTTCGGGTATCTGTATTGTGCGGTATAGGTATTTTACTGATTTTCCTAATTTCTCCGCTGTTTGGAAAAAGGCATACGGTATTTTGGCGGTATGCTCTGTGGATTGGGCTTGCCCTGCGCCTGATTCTGCCGTTTGATCTTTCCATTCCCGGCAGAGCGATTTTTGTTCCGATTTTTTCAGGACTGGAATCGCATCGGGAGACGGATGTTTCCGAAGGCGTGGGAGAAAATTTACGTATTCCTTTGGAGCGTTTAGAAGATACGGTAAAAGAAGAACCTGTTTTAGGAGAAGAGGAACACTCCCCCATATCGGATACCTTCATAGAACCAGAGCCGGTAAAACCGGGAAAAGACAGTTCGGGATTTACGGAGAAAAGTGACCGGGATTTGAATTTTGCTCCGAAAGAAAGCACCGGCAGATCGGCAGAGCAGCGGTGGTCCTTTTTGTCTGCAGGAGCGGTTCTGTTATGGGCGGTTGTCTGCGCAGCGCTTGTTTTCTGGCATATCCTATGTTACTTTGCATTTTGTATTAAGGTAAACAAAACAAAAATTTTTCTGACAGAAAAATATGAAAAGCGATTCGTTCGAACGCCGTTTGGCAATGGAAGACGGGTGATTTTGGTTTATACGTCGTCTGCCGTATCTTCTCCTGTTCTGCGGGGAATTATAAAGCCGGAAATTCTGCTTCCCTGCACGGGGTGTGACAAAGAGCAGGTCGATTTTATTTTAGAGCATGAACTGACGCATTACAGACGCAAAGACCTTTGGGTGAAATTTTTACTGGCGATAGCAAAAACGATGCACTGGTTTAATCCGTTTGTGTTTTTCATGGAACGCCAGGCGGCGAAAGATATGGAATTTTTATGTGACAGCCGCGTAGTGCGGAACCTGACCAGAGAAGAAAAAAAGAAATACGGAAACGCATTGCTGGCGTACGCAGCAAAAAGACATAGTCATTCGGTTTTATGTACCAGTGAATTTTCCGGGGATTCGAAAACGTTAAAAGAACGTTTTGATAATATATTTTCCGACAGGAAAAAGAAAAGGGGGATTCTGGCGGCACTTTTTGGAGCGGCAGTTCTTTTATCGGTCAGCCTGTTTGTGTCGTTTACATCGTCCGGGGAAAGCTTCGAAAGTAAGAGCGAGACGGCGCTTGAGAATGAAACGGGGGCAGAAAAATCCACGGATCGGATGAAAGAAAAAACGGATCTTCTGAAAGAGACAGAGACAAAGCTGCTTGGACTTACGATGGAAAAAGCTGTAGCATCTCCTTACGGCGCTGTTTCTCCGAAGCTTGTGTATGCTTCCGAAGAACGGGCGATCTTATATGATTACTGGGGACTTTTGATCTATAATATCCAGAAACAGCGCATTGAGCAGTTGTTGGATCTGCCGGCGGCAGGGTTTGGATCGATACAGGGGGATCGTGCGGCGCATGTGGAGGTGTCAAAGGACGGGTCGCAGATTCTTCTCTATAACGAATCGGATACAAAGGAGCGGTTTTTGTATCGGATTGACGAGAAAAAACTGGAATATTCGGAGATGTTATCGTTTGGAGAACATGGCTATCAGGGACTGGTGGATAAGAGGGAGAATGGTTACGCCCTGATCCGGCCGGGGAAGGCGGCATATCTGTCACGGGATTCTTTGGATACGGAAGAAGTCGAAGACAGAGAGATCTTTCACCTGGACGATATGGAGGGGCTTTCTTTAGTGATCTCCGATAACGACGTCGATATTCCCGAAATATATCCTTTGTTTCAGGAGCTTTTTGAACGGCAGGGAGAGACGGCGGTAAAAAGTTTTCATTGGAATCATTTAAGAAAAATTATAGGGAAAAAATATTTACATGAAGACAAAGACGGATGGAACTATTATATAGAAGAAGATCAAAACCGGGAGAGTCCGATCTGGGAGTTTGCGGAGGTTTTAGAACCGCTGCTTTTGACGCGCTATCGGGACGGCGAGCGCCAGGTGCTGGAGTATCTGATGTATCAGGGAATGTGGCAGACATCCCCCGTGTTGTTTACAAATGAGCGCATCGTTTATAAAGCCGCGGCAGCGCCGGATATTATGGGAGTAAAAGATCCGACGATGGTAAGCATAGCTTTGGACGGAAGCGACAGGAAAACGGCGAATGATATACCGTACCATGTCATAGAGGGAATGTGTGAAGACGACGGATGGATCTATTATACCGGGTGGAGCAGCGGAGATACGTTTTCCAAACCGCTGTGCCGCATTGCGGCGGATTTTTCGGGCGGGGCACAGTTTGTTGAAGATATTCCCGGATATCTGTGCGGCGTAAAAGATCATTGCGTGTATTATCTGGCGGCAGAAGAAAAAGAGTATTCCGGTATCTGGAAGCAAAATCTTGCAACAGGAGAAGAAGAGATTTGGGATAAGTGGGGAGCATTTGCAGAACAGATAGAATCTTTTGACGTAAGGGAGAGGGAGTATGCCAAGGGAGAGCTGATCGATTCCAAAGTTTCCGGGTGCCGTATCTTGTATCGATATCAGGACAATCCGGAGTGGAGGAGCGCAGACATATATTTTGCCGCATATTATGAATAAGAATGGTACCGGGTTCACATAGCTGGCAGGATCATGTTAGAATACCCTCAATGGACATGGGTTTACCCCCGTATGTCTGTTGAGGGATTATCATTGTAAGAAACTTGTAAGAATTCCCCCCGTTTTTTTGTAAGGAACATAAACTATACTACATATAAGCTTGAAGGAGGAAATCATGAACGAATGCATTTTAGTAGCGGATGATGACAGGGAGATCGTAAAGGCAATTGCCATATTGCTGGAGAAAGAGGGTTACCGGGTGGTGAAAGCATACGACGGGATGCAGGCGCTGGATGCGCTCACGCAGCACAGCGTACAGCTCGTGATCATGGATGTGATGATGCCGAACATGGACGGATTATCTGCGGTGATGCGTATTCGGGAAACCAGAAATCTTCCGATTATCGTTTTGAGTGCGAAAAGTGAAGATACAGATAAGGTTCTGGGGCTTTCCATGGGAGCCGACGATTATGTGGCAAAACCGTATCATCCCGCAGAGCTTTCCGCCCGAGTCAAAAGTCATCTAAGGCGTTATACCAGCCTGGGCGATATTCATACGGTAAATCAGGATCAGCTGACAAACGGAAGGCTTAGCTATCATACCGGCGAAAAAATACTCTATGCGGACGGAGAAGCCGTCCGCTTAACGGCAACGGAAACCAAAATCATGGAACTTTTCATGAAGTATCCCGGCCGCATTTTTCCGGCAGAAGAGATCTATGAACGGGTTTGGGAAGAGCAGAATTTTGCCTCTGAAAATACGGTGATGGTTCACATTCGGCGCATTCGGGAAAAGATTGAATTAAATCCGAAAGAGCCAGAATATTTAAAGGTGGTGTGGGGAATTGGTTATAAAATGGAAAAAAAGGAACGCTAGCGCTGTCGTTGTCTATGTGCTTGCCGTCAGCTTTTTGCTTCTGGGACTGACAGGATTTCTGCAGCAGGAGGTGTATTCGGGCATGGACGGGCCCGTTGCAGAGATGAGCAGCCGGGATTATCAATCGACAGCGGAGTTTCGAAATTTTATTTCTTCGCGGTTCCATAGTTTTTTGAATATGGCGTGCGGCGATTATGTCGGCGGAGATGATTACTACAGTAACTACGGAGACAGTTATAGTTTTGACACATACGCTGCCGGTGAGGCCGTGATAGAGCAGGGCGCGGTATACGAAGGAGGCATGGATTCGGCTGGATGGCAGGAAGCGGTAGAAGGGCAGGAAAATACGCAGCAAAAGCCGTCGATTTCTGATCGAAAGAAATCGGCAGATCGTTTTCACGAGCATATACAGGAGGATAAAAATCTGCTGTATCGAATCTCATATGACGGAGTGCATAAGTTCTCGAATCTGGATGGTATTTCGTGGAACTATGATTCCAAAACCAAAAATCTGCCGGAAGGATATAATTTTCTGCTGTATTTTGACGGAAAGAAAGCGACGGTGCGAAAGGACGGAGAAGAAGTTGATCTCTACGGAGACGGAATTTATCGGGAAGAGGAAGGATGGCGCCTGCCGGGGTTTAAAAATTATACCGGAAAAGAAAAATGGAAAAAGGCGAAAATTCTGATTCTGGCGGCAGAAGAGCCGGTATTGTATGCGGAAATGAAAGATGAAGACGGCGGCTGGACGGATCGGACACTGTATGATCTGTATCAAAGATACAGCGAAAAAAAGGATCGAATCCGGAATTCACAGATCTGTTTAGGGATTGGTGTTTTGCTGCTGCTTGGTTATCTGTTTCTTAGAAGAGAGGTGAGGCAGGCGGGAAAGACGTTCGCAGCGTGGACGGGTAAGATCTGGTTTGAGTGGAAAGCGCTTCTGTTTTTACTTTTACCGATTATTTTGTGCACTTCTATTCTGGATTCCTACGGCATGTATGACATATGGACAGAGCTTGGATACGAAGGAATTGAGTTTACGTCATATGCTTCTATGGCAGCGTCGTATTCTTTGGATGCGCTTGCGGCGCATGAGCTGTCTATGTTGGTTATATTCTGGCTGTTCCACCTGTTTGTCAGCGATGTATTTCACAACAGGGGCGGTTATAAAAAGGGAGGATTCGGAAAATTAGCAGCCGTTTTGGAGCAAAGAAGCCTTTCTCTGCCGCTTTCGAGGAAAATCGTCAAGCGTACTTACGGAATCATTTTTATTACGGTCGGACAGACGTTCTTTTTGGGGATTCTGCTGCTGAGGCGTTTGATTTTCCATTACGGGAACCGTGCTTTGCAGCCGGACGGCAGCGGGATATGGGATAAAATCCTGTTTGGCATCTCATTTGCCGTAACGATCGTGCTTTTGTTTACCGAATATCGGTATCAGAAAAAAAACCGGCAGTTTGCAGAAGACTTAAAGGAGCTGGCGGGGCAGATTACCGAAATCCGCGACGGAAATTATGAAAGAGAGATATCGTATGCTGCGGAAGATGCAGATATCCGCCATATGGCGTCAGATCTTGAGGATATCCGCAAGGGACTGGAGACTGCAGTGGAAGAGCGCACGGGAAGCGAGCGCATGAAAGTGGAGCTGGTTGCAAATGTCTCGCACGATATTAAGACGCCGCTGACTTCGATTATCAGCTATATTCAGCTGCTGAAACAGGAAGAAGGCCTGCCGGATCATATTCGGGATTATATCCGGATCTTAGACGTAAAGTCCGAACGCCTCAACCACATGGTACAGGATGTGTTTGACATCAGCAAAGCGGCTTCCGGGCAGTTAAGAGTGGAACAAAAGGAATTGGATTTAGGGAAACTTTTACACCAGACGCTGGCAGATATGCAGGAGACGATAGAGGCGGCTCCGGTCACGATTAAGACTGAGATACCATCGGTTCCTGTGATCGTACGGTCGGATGGCGGGCGTATGTACCGGGTATTCCAGAATTTAATCGGAAATGCCCTCAAGTATTCTCTGGAAGGTTCCAGAATCTACGTTTCTTTACAAACAGAAGGAAACCGTGCATTGGCAAGCATAAAAAATATATCCAATGCGGAACTCGATCAACAGACGGATTTTACCGAACGTTTTTTGCGGGGAGACGAAAGCCGGACGGACGGAGGGAGCGGCCTTGGGTTATCCATTGCCAAGAGTTTTACGGAAGCCTGCGGCGGTACGTTCGGACTGGAAATGAATGCAGATTTATTTGTAGTAACCGTAACATTTCAATCAGCAACATAGATGGGAGGAAAGCCTATGAAACGGAAACTGACAGTGGGAATGATGCTATTTGTTATGTGTGTGGGAGTATTTGCCGGGTGGAAAGAAACCAGCGGAGGCATGGCGCAACAGACAAGCGTGCCGGTGAAAACAAAGCTGGTATGGCAGAGTGATTCATGTTTCAAGAGACATGAAGCTTATTTTAACCGGGTACTGGAAGAAAAAAATCTTCCGTATGAACTGGAAATCGTAACGGAGGATACAAAAACAACAGAACAACAGGCGGATTTGAAAACCGTTTTGTGGACCTGGAAAGATACGTATGATATGACGGAGGAAATCAAACAAGGAGAGTTTTTGGCGCTTGATTCTTATCTGGATTCGGAAGAAGGTCAAGTGATCAGACAGTCTCTGCCGGAAAATATCTGGAAGACGTATCAGGTAGGAGGAAACGCCTATACGGTCTTAACGACTGGATTTGTGCCGAAGCAGACGGTGTATATCTGGGACCGGGAACTTGCGGAAAAATACGATGTACATCCCGAAACCTGGAACGAACGGATCTGGGAATATGCCGACGAATTAAAAAAAGTACAGGAAGGGGAAGCAGACCGGGATGCGTTTACGGTAATAGAAGGACTAGAGCGGTACGGAGAATGTTTAAATGGATTGACACCTGTACTGGGAGACTGTTATCCTGTTTATATCAATGAACATGCAAAAGACGGCAAAGCAGGGCTTCTCTATGAAATGCCGGAGTATCAGGAATACGAAGCAGGGATAAAGAAGCTGAAGGAAACAGGCGTTTACCAGCCAAACGTTGTAACGGAATCCGCACAAAAGGAGAGTTTTTTAAAGGTTTTTACGGATTTTACGACGGCGGACGGCTATGCTGCATATTATGAATCCGAAGGGTTCTGGGAGACGCATGCATGGAAAGAATTGTATCAAGAGCCATTGTGGAGGTTAAGCGTCTGTGCCGTAGAAACGGGGATTGCGGCGGATTCTGACCATCCGGACGAAGCGTTTTCGTTTTTGTGCCTGTTATATGAGGACAGAGATCTTGTCAATGCCCTGACCTGGGGGGAAGAAGGGCGGGATTATCGCCTTTCCGGCAATACAGCGGAAGATGTTATGAACGGAACATATCTTCCTGCCCGTTATACCGGGAATCATCTGATTGCCCATGCGGAAGTCGGACAGGATGAAAACAAGGAAGAGTTATATCCGAAGCTGCTTGCACGTTGCCGTAATTCCAGGATCAACGGATTTGATTTTTCCGGGAAAGCGTGTGAACAAGAACTGAATGCGCTGTATCAGGCCTATGAGGAGTGTCAGGCGAGTGATTTTGACCGAGAAGATCGGATAGAAAAGTGCAGAGAAGCCGGGGCAGATAAAATTCTGGAAGAATGGAACCGGCAGTACCTGGAATGGAACAAATAGTGAAAGGAAGATCGTATGATGAAGCAGATCGATATGCAAAGCGTATACCAGGAAATATTTCCGTTCTGGAACGAAATATCGGATGCGGACAGGGAATGTATCTGTCAAAATTCCCATGCCGTTTCCTTCTCCAAAGGAGAACATATTCACGACGGAAATGAATGTTCGGGCGTCATTTTTGTCCGCTCCGGAAGTCTTCGGCTGTATATGATGTCAGACGACGGCAAAGATATTACGCTGTATCGGCTGCATGAAGGCGATATGTGTATGCTGTCCGCCTCCTGCGTGCTGGAAGCCATTACCTTTGAAGTATTGGTTGACGCGGAGGAGGACAGCGAATGTTATGTGATCGGCGGACCTGCGTTTGCAGCTGTTTCAGAGCAGAATCCGCGTATCAGAATTTTTGCTCTGGAAACGGCTGTCAGCCGTTTTTCCGATGTGATGTGGGTGATGCAGCAGATTCTTTTTATGAGCATGGATCAGAGACTTGCCATATTTCTCTGTGATGAATCGGCGAGGACGGGATCGGATACGATTACACTGACACACGGGCAGATTGCCCGGTATATGGGATCTGCCCGTGAGGTTGTGTCAAGAATGCTCAAATATTTTGCAAATGAAGGGATGGTAGAAGTTTCCCGAGGGGGAATTAAAATCCTGGATAAAAAACGCCTCCGACAGTTGACCCGTTAGACTTCTAACATTGCAAGAATCTGCGGTTTTGCTTTTGCTCCTGCGGATTGATTGACGACTTTGCCGCCTTTCATTACGGCGAGCGTCGGAATGCTTAAGATGCCAAACGCTTGCGCCAGTTCAGGCTCTTTGTCGACGTTGATCTTGCCCACAAGAAATTGTGGGTTTTCTTCTGCAATCTCGTCTACGATCGGGGACACCATGCGGCACGGGCCGCACCAGTCGGCGTAAAAATCAAGAAGCACGGGCTTTTCATTTGTTTTGACGGAATCGAAATTATTCTTATTTACATTGAGTACTGACATAATCATTACCTTCCTTTCTGTTGTTTGTGATCTTAGTATAACCAATCTTTTTTATTTTTTCCGTGACGAAGTCACAGATTTTGCTTTGCAAATGAGCTGCGTCATAGTTCCCATCGGGCAGTAAACACACCAAGAACGGGGTTTACATAAGAGCATGGTTACGAATCCCAATATGGTAGAAGTGAGCATAACGCTGTAAAATCCGAATGCGAACTGTGCGGTTCCGTCGGAAAATAAAGTGCCGTGGTAGGCCCAGTGCCATGGAAGTTTCATGGTCCAAAGCAGTGTGACCGTCGTATGTAACGTTTTGCTTCCTGCAAATACCAGATAAGTATTCCAAAGCATGAAAAAAAACATGATAAAAAAGAAGATCAGAAATCCATATCTGAAATAACCGGATTTCATCCATTTTGGAATATCTTTTTTCCGGGAAAGCCCAAATCTGCCGCCGATTAAGGAAAATAACTGTCCTCTGCCGCAGTATTTATTACAGTATGACTTATCGCCTTTTACGACTGCTATGGCAAGCGGAATAAAAAAGCAGAGCAGTCCGAGCCAGGCAAACAGGATATTAAAAAATCCCAGAATTAAATAAGTAAGGGAAGCAATCCAAAGATAGTCATACCAGCTCTTTTTTTGTTTCATTTCGTCACCTCCATGGTAATAATGCTTGCCGGGCATTCTTTTGCGCATGCGCCGCATCCGACGCAAAGGTTTTTGTCAATCTGGGCATAGATACCATTTAAAACAGTAATCGCCTGTCTGGGGCAGACTTTTATGCAGCATCCGCAGGCAACGCATTCCCGGATACTGACGGCTGCTTTTCTTTTTATCATATGAAAACTCCTCCTGTTTTGCATCAGTATACAAAGGAAACAATGTTTTTTCTGTGACAAAGTCACACAAGATAAAAGAAAACACTTGCATTGCTGGACGATCTGTGCTATTCTGTTTTCGACATATAACGGAAACGAGCGGAGGAATAGTATGGCGAGACCGAGCAGATGCAGAAGGATTTGTTTTGGACCGGCTTATGAAAGTTTTGTTCCGGAAGGAATTCCCGGCAGCGGTCTGGTCGGTTTGACGCTGGATGAATATGAGGCGATTCGTCTGATCGATTTGGAGCGGCAGACCCATGCGCAATGTGCAAAGCAGATGGATATTTCCAGAACTACGGTCACGGAGATCTATGAATCTGCAAGGAAAAAAATCGCAGACAGCCTTGTAAACGGAAAACCTCTTTTGATTTCAGGCGGAAATTACCGGTTTTGCGACGGTTCGGCTGTCCGTTATTGTCAGAAAAACTGCAGGAGAGCGGACGGTTTAGCGCCAGATTCGAAGGCGTCCGGGAAAGGAGCGGCAGAAATGAGAATTGCAGTAACTTTTGAAAACGGAACAATTTTCCAGCATTTTGGACGTACGGAACAATTTAAACTATATGATGTTTCGGACGGAACGATTACAAAAGAGCAGATTGTAGATACAAACGGAAACGGGCATGGCGCGCTTGCCGGATTTTTGAAAGAAGCGGGAACAGACGCGTTAATTTGCGGCGGCATTGGAGGCGGCGCGAAACTGGCGTTGGCTGATGCCGGAATAAAACTGTATGGAGGCGTTTCGGGAGAAGCCGATTCGGCGGTCAAAGATTTTCTTGCCGGACAGCTTTCTTACAATCCGGATACCGCATGCGGTCATCACGGCCATGAGCACCCGGACAGTTTGTGCGGGGAAAAGACGCATGGCTGCCATGGAAACGGTGGCGGGTGTAAATAATTTTTGGCAAAGCTGCCAAAATAAAAAGGAACGGTTATAATAAAACAATGATAAAAAATTTACGCAAAAATTGCAGGCGTACAGCCGGATAATTTTTGCAGCGCAAACATGCGGGAAAGGAAGAAAACATTATGGAATCAAAATTTTATATTTGCGAGCATTGCGGAAATATTATTGAAATGGTAAAGAACGTTGGCGTTCCGGTTATGTGCTGTGGCCAGAAAATGAAAGAACTGGTACCGGGTACGACGGATGCGGCGTTTGAAAAGCATGTTCCGGACTATAAGGTGGAAGGCAATCGGGTAACGGTCAACGTAGGATCCGTGGAACATCCCATGATGCCGGAACATTATATCGAATGGGTGGCTCTGCAGACGAAACAGGGCGTACAGAGAAAAATCTTACGTCCGGAAGATAAACCGTCCGTATGTTTTGCAATCTGCGACGGAGATGAAGTGGAGGCGGTATACGCATACTGCAACCTGCACAGCCTTTGGAAAGCCTAAGAAAATTCTGCGGATCAGATATGCAGATGATACAGGAATACCCTGCGGACAGCATGGATACGCTGTCTGCAGGGTTTTTCGTATCTTTTTTAGAAGATTCTATTTTCCTGCAGTATTTTAAGAGGTATTGTGCATCTCTTTTGCATATGTTATGATAATCAGGCAAAATGCAGCAGAAAGAACCGCCTGCATTTTGTCAGAAGAAAAAGGAGGAGAAGAGATGTCACAAAAGAAATTCATTCAGTTACGTAATTCACATGTATTTGCAGCGCTGCTGCTGTTGTGTTTGTTCTTTTTGATCGGTATTATGCCGGGTACTGTACAGGCGGCGGAGTTTCCGAATCCTTCCTATACGTTTACGAGCACAAAAGATACAGCCATTTCCACACAGGCAAACCCGGGAGAAACCACGGTTTTGATTTTTGGCCATACAGGATGCGGGTTTACAAGGTCTACCTTAGATAGCGTTTCTCGATGCAGCTGGGTGAGCCGTTCGGATATCCGTGTGATTTTTGCGGATGTAAACGGGCATACGAAAGAAGAGGTTCAGTCATATGAAGATGGTTATGCATGTCCGGATATGAACTTCTGTTATGATGAAGATGATGTGATCTTTTTTTCTATGGTAGATTATTTTCAGAAAGCCGGAAAAGAAATGGAAGGAAACTTTAAATGAAATTAAAAAATTCGAACCGATTGACGGAGGGGAGACGACGCCTCCTGAAGGTTCCGGTGGTCTTGAAAATTTTGCTTACGGTTTAAACACGATTGAAGGTACGACGATTTCCACAAAAGCCAATCGGAATGAAACCACGGTTCTGCTGTTTGGAAATACCGGTTGTCCGAATACGGCGGCTGCTTTAAGGGAAATTGACGCAAGCAGCTGGGTAAGCCGTTCGGATATTCGGGTAATTTATGCAGATCTCTATGGAGCCGATTTATCGAAGACAAAACAGTTTGCAGACAATTATCCGGGCGGAAATATTATATTCTGCCATGACGAATCTGCTTTGAATCTCAAACATGCACTTTCTTATCTTGGGCTGATCAATGAAACGGGAGGACCTTTTCCGTTTATTATTTTGATTGACCAATATAATAAAGTACAAAGCATTACTATGGGATATCAGACCGCGGACCAGATTCTTCAGGCAATTGAGAAGTTTACAAACCAGGATCAGAATACGAAACTGGAAACGACGGTGGCTGACGTAACCGGTTTTGCGGCCGTTTCTGCCGCTAAAAATGTAAAACTTACATGGAATGCAGTTTCCAAGGCAGCAGGATACGAGATTTACCAATATAACAAGTCGAAAAAGTCATGGGTAATGAAAGCGGTTTTGGATGCGTCTGCCGTTTCTTATACGGTCAAAGGACTGACGCCCGCAACGGAATATCGTTTTGCAGTCAGGGCTTTTATTAAGCCGCAGAATAAGGAGACGGTTTACAGCAAAACGTATGTTTCATTAGATACGGCGACAGCGCCGAAAGCAGTTAATTTTAAAGTAAAACCCGGAAAGAAAAAAGTGAAGGTTACATGGAGTAAGGTAAAAGGCGCTGCGGGTTACACGGTTTTTTATAAAACGAAAGCAAACGCTTCTTGGAAAAAGCTAAAGAACCTTAAAAAAACCAGCTTTACCAAATCGAAACTGAAATCCGGAAAAACTTACTTCTTCACCGTAAAAGCATATAAGAAATACAAAGGAAAAACCTATACGGGAAGTTCTCCGACAAAAAAAGCAAAAGTAAAATAGAAATCTATGAAATGCCGCTCCGCAGACGGGGCGGCATTTTTGAATAAAGGAAAGGCATTGCCTGTCTATAAAGTTCATGATATGATAGTCTGGTATTATTATTTTTGGGGAGGTTATTTCACATGAGAAAAAATGAATATGCCGGATCTTCCATGCAAAACGGCAAGGACCGCAGCAGTTTTTCCGGAAAACTGGGTTATGTGCTTGCCGTTGCCGGATCGGCGGTCGGGCTTGGAAATATCTGGCGTTTTCCTTATCTGGCGGCAAAATACGGCGGCGGTATCTTTCTTTTGACGTATCTGGTTTTGATGCTGACGTTTGGGTATACACTGATCGTATCGGAGACGGCGCTTGGACGTATGACAAAACGAAGCCCCGTAGGAGCATTCGCGACGTTCGGAAAAACCATGCCGTTTCGGTTCGGAGGCTGGATCAATGCCGTGATTCCCATGTTAATCGTGCCTTATTACAGTGTGATCGGGGGATGGGTTATAAAATATTTGTTTGAATACCTGCGGGGAAGCACAGAGGTTTTGGCAGGAGACGAGTATTTTACCGGTTTTATTTCCAATGGATGGGAAGCAGAATTTTGGTTTTTGCTGTTTAGCGTGATCGTTGTTATAGTATTGTTTGCCGGCGTCAAGCAGGGAGTAGAGCGCGTTTCTAAAATTATGATGCCTTTGCTTGTGGTGCTTGCTCTGTTTGTTGCGGTTTATTCGATGACAAGACCGGGGGCGCTCGACGGCGTGGCGTATTTTCTGATTCCCAACTTTAAAAATTTTTCTTGGATGACGGTTGTGGCGGCTATGGGGCAGATGTTTTATTCCCTCTCGATTGCCATGGGTATTTTATATACTTACGGTTCTTATATAAAAGAAGATGTAGATATTGAAAAATCCACGAAACAGGTAGAACTATTTGATACGGCAATTGCGATGCTTGCCGGGCTTATGATTATTCCGGCGGTGTTTGCTTTTTCTGGCGGCGACCCGGATACGTTAAAAGCGGGCCCGTCCCTGATGTTTATTACGATTCCAAAAGTGTTTGCAAGCATGGGGTTCGGTACGGGAGCGGGAATTTTCTTTTTCCTTCTGGTACTGCTTGCAGCGGTAACAAGCGCAATTTCTCTAGCAGAATCCGGCGTGTCTACGTTTGAGGACCAGCTTGGGCTTAGCCGTCACAAATCGACGCTTTTGATGGGGGCTCTCATCATTTTGTTCGGTTCGGCTTCTGCACTTGGGTTTGGCGTGCTTGATTTTGTAACGCTGCTTGGCATGTCGATTCTGGATTTTTTCGATTTTCTGACCAATTCGCTGATGATGCCTGTGGCGGCTCTTTCTACCTGTATACTTGTTACGCGCGTGGTCGGATTAAAAAAGATCGCGCAGGAAGTTGAACAGTCTTCGAATTTTAAGCGAAAAAAGATGTACTGCATTTTTATGCGGTATCTGACTCCTGTCTGTATTGTGATTATCTTGTTTAGTTCGATCGCAAATGTATTCGGATGGATTACTATGTAGCGGATGGAAATTCAGGGTTACAGAATGGGCAGGATATCTGGTAGTATTTATTATGCTAGTGTGAGAGCGGGAGAAATTCATAAAACGCAAACTGCTATACCATAATAAATGGGTATTTGTTACAGAACTGCGCAACCGTAGGAAAGGCAAGGTGAAACTTCCGCTATTTTATAAAGGGAAGATGCATGATGCTTGCGACAAACAGGGAAATCAAATCCAAAGACGGCTAAACTTTACTTTTCCAGATGGAAAATCGAAGAATATTTCCGCTGCAAAAAGCAAATGTTCCAGTTTGAAAACTTCAGGGTACGGAAGCTGAAAGCGATCCATGCATTAAATTTTTATCTCACCTTGTGCATGGCATCTCTGGCATACTTTCGTATGCGAAAGAAGGCATCAGGCTCTGGTTTTGGACAAAGCGCCCTGTATACCGTCAACTCTGCCTTAAGCTGGCTGTTTGAATAGATAAAAGAATATGTCTCCCAAAGTCCGGTTCCGGCGGGGCTTATTAAAGTGCCTTTCATCGGGAAACTGCCACTCTTTTTATCTTAAAAATCGGGCAGATTGGCGCTTTGGGTGGACATATCCATTTTTCAATTACAGTTTGCGGAAACTCAAGTTTTGATTTTTGAGTTTCCGCAGTTTTGTCCACAAGCCCCTGATTTCATGAGTATCATAATGAACAACTTTCAAAAAATGACCAAAATATAAGGAATCTCATTCCCTTTTGATGTAAAATTAAGCTACCAAACAAAAATCTCACTAAACAAAAAAGAAAGGATTCCTTATGGCATATTCTACATCAAATACTTACATTTTAAAACGAAAAATTTTAACTTTTACAAATAAAATTTCAAAACACCTTTCAAAACCTGAAAGAAAGTTCGCCGCTGACATTACTTATGGTATGTTAGCTTCCGGAAGCTGCCTTCTGACCGATATTGTAGACCAGCTTCACGAATCCTCAAAAAAAATAAACATTGTTGACCGTTTGTCCAAGCACCTGGATAAAGGCACCCCGGCACCTTCGGCAGCTTCCTATCTCCAGCAGGTAAAAAAGATGGTGCCTGCTGAACCCGTGATCCATATTGATGACAGCGATGTTGTAAAACCTGACGGTCATAAATTTGAGACCCTTGGTATTGTCAGGGATGGTTCTGAAAGCACTGCCACAAAAAGTGTTTACAAGAAAGGCTACCACGTTACTGAAGCCTGTGTCCTTACCGCAAGCAATCATCCTGCCAGCATTTTCTCCCGCATCCATTCTTCACGAGAAAAAGACTATAAATCTGCAAATACAATCACATTCCATGCCATGGAACAGGGCGCTGCTCTTTTCGGTAAAGCAACTTTTGCCATGGACAGAGGATACGATGACAATAAGATGTTTTTGAAATTGGATGAACTCGGCCAGGATTATGTCATTCGTCTGACCGCCAAACGCAAACTGCTGTATCATAACAAATGGACAATGGCTACGGAACTTCGCAACCGCAGAAAAGGCAAAGTCAAAACCAGTGTGTTTTACAAAGGGAAAGAGCACGAGGCCTATCTCTCCCATGTAAAAGTGCAGATTACCGCATCAAAAAAAGATATTTATCTGGTGCTTGTTTATGGCATTACCGAGCATCCGATGATGCTTGCCACCAACAAAGAGATTACATCCAAAGAGGATGTGGTACGGGTGGCAAGAACCTACTTCTCACGCTGGAAAATCGAAGAATATTTCCGCTGCAAAAAGCAGATGTTCCAGTTTGAAAACTTTCGTGTGAGAAAGTTGAAATCAATCAACGCACTTAACTTCTATGTCACCTTATGCATGGCGTTTCTTGCAATGATCTCCATGGAGTCAGAAACAAATGCCCTTAAGGTTTCTATCATAAAGACGGCAGATCCTGTAAAGGAAAAAGTTTTCTTCTGCTATTACCGGCTGGCAAAAGGCATCTCCGGCATACTCTCACATGCAAAGGAGGGCGTCAGGCTCTGGTTCAGGACAAAGCGTCCTGCATACCGTCAACTCTGCCTTAAGCTGGCTGTTTGAATAGATAAAAGAATATGTTTCCCAAAGTCCGGTTCCGGCGGGGCTTATTAAAGTGCCTCTATTCATAAGACTGCTGCTCTATATCTTTTCAAGATTTGGCAGATTGGTGCTTTGGGAGATTATATTCATTTTGGAATTACAGTTTGCGGAAACTCAAGCCGGATTGCATGTATGAGCGTCTGTTTACGGATCGCAACCGGTCATTCGGTTTTCAAAGGTCTTGTGTTTCACGATTTAGAATTGTGACGGCATGTGCTATAATTCATTAGGAAAGGAATCAATTTGAAATCTGTCGAACCAATGGGAAGTAAATAAATAAAATAAAGAATGATCATCGAAGGATTATGGAGGCGCAGTTTTGATAAGAATATTACAAGAGAATGATTTGGGTGTCGTTATGCAGATATGGCTGGATACTAATATTGATGCACATGGTTTTATTTCCAGGGAATACTGGATCAGCAATTATGCAACAGTAGAAAAGATGCTGCCGCATGCAGAAATTTATGTCTATGAAAATGATGATACAGAGCAGATCGAGGGCTTTATTGGGGTGACAGATCACTACATTGCGGGAATATTTGTAAAAGCAGAATCTCAATCCAAAGGCATAGGAAAGCAGTTGTTAGATTATGTAAAAGGAAGAAAAGAGGAACTTAATTTAAGCGTCTACCAAAAAAATGTGCGGGCAGTTCGGTTTTACCAAAGAGAGCAGTTTTTCATTCGATCAGAAAATATTGAAAAAGAAACAAATGAAACAGAGTATAAAATGATCTGGCACAAATAGAAATAAAACGAAACGGTGGGCAGGGAAGAATTTTTTGTCTTATGGAAGACGGATTATCTTAGCAGCATCGAAATCAGTGAGTAAACATCGCTTGCCAAGAATACGATATCTGTCGTCAGAAACGGAATGGTAAATAAGGGGATTGTGGAAAGAACGATACAGAAAGATTTCATTTTGAAAATTGTAATGACTGAAATTGACAAAAGCGGCATTATTGTCTTATAATAAAAAAGACAATAATGTCGCTTTTTGAAAGGAGAAGAGAAAATTGGACGATTTTACAGTAAGAGCATGGAGAATAGAGGATGCAGAGTCGATTGCGCAGTCTGCAAATAATCCCAATATAGCAAAAAATCTGCGTAACGTATTTCCGAATCCCTATACCCTGGATGATGCCGCCTGGTTTATCAATGACTGCCTTGCCAATGCAGAAAAGAAACAAATCAGCCAAGCTATTGCGGTGAACGGGCAGGCGGTGGGCAGTATCGGAATATTTGTAAAAGACGATGTGTATGAAAAATCCGCAGAGCTGGGGTATTGGCTTGCGCAGGACTATTGGCGCAGAGGGATTATGTCAAAAGCGGTTTCTATCATTTGTAAAGAGGCGTTTGAAAGATTTGATATTGTCCGGATCTTTGCCGAGCCGTTTGCGGACAATGCGGGTTCCAGAGGCGTTTTGGAAAAAGCCGGGTTTACATATGAGGGGACGATGCGGGACGGCATTTATAAGAACGGTGAGATCCATTCTTATTGTATGTATTCCCTCTTGAAAGGGGAATTTATGGGCTGATATGGGGAAGAAAGGAACGAAAACAAAAGAAACCATCCGCCGGCAGGCATATCGTTTATTTGCAGAAAAAGGATTTCAATCGGTAACGATGACGGATATTTGCGAAAAGACAGGCTTAAGCAGGGGAGGGCTTTACAGGTATTATTCCAATACCGGAGAAATTTTTGCGGAGATTCTTTCAGAGGAATATGCGCTTGCAGACCGTATCGAACGAAAGGAAAAGGCTGGCGTAATTTTAGAGGATATGCTGGAAACGATCCGCGAGGAAATCATGGAACGGGAATTGTCCTTAAGCCTTGCAGTTTATGAATATGCCAATCTGGGCAATGAAGATTTTTTTACAAGGATCCATGAGAATGCCAAAAAAAGATGGATGCATTTGTTGGAATATGGAATAGAAACGGGAGAGTTTCCGGCAGTAGATACCGATCGGATCTCGGATTTGATTTTATATTATTATCAGGGACTGCGGATGTGGTCCAGAGTCATTTCGTTTGAGGAACGGACTGCGGAGTATTATGTGGAAACGATTAAGCAAATAATCTTTGGTGATGGCAAAGACCAGGGCCGGTAACGATACCTGATGTAAGCATTGTTGGAAAGACAATGCTTAGAAACATAGTAAATGTATTAAAATACATATTGACAAAAGAAAAGCGTTTCGGTAAGATACCATCAGGTGATGGATGATGAAAAAACTCTGGTATGAAGTAACAAACCGCATATCCAAAGAGCAGGGATTTTTGGTTTTTCTATATCTGGCATTTTCTGCATATTTAAAACACAGCAAATCGGACGTTTTAAAAAAGAGCAGGACAGACGGAGATCTTGGCGGGTTTCGGCAGATGAGCCAGATGTTTCAGGGAAGTTGTGGGTCTGACCTGAAAAAGTCTGTTCATGATTTTGAAGAGAGTATCCCATGGGAAAGCCTGCTGGAGGATGCATCGGTACGATGTCTTCTGGAAGAAGTGCAGCGTAAATGGGAAAACCGTATCCAAAGCGTTGAGGATCTGGAACGAGCGATCGGATACCTGGAAGCGCTGGAACCGGATGGCGGCGGTATGCAGATGACGCCGGAAAGCGTGAATCAATTGATTGCCGGTATGCCGATGCCGCAGGGATGTGTTCGGATCGCGGATTTTTTCTGCGGGCTTTCCGGAAGCGGTATTTGTATCTATGAAGAATTTCTAAAAACAAATCGGCAGGTTGAATTAACGGGAATCGAGCAGAGAAGATTGTATTGCGACATTTCCCGGATCCGTATGTTTTGCCATGGAATACAAAATCCCCGCGTGCTGCAGGAAAATATTTTAAAACAACAGGGAGAAGAGAGCTTTGATTTTGTGATCGCCGATCTGCCCAAAGGAAATAACGAAAGTATTTATGTGGGAAATGAAAAAGAGTTCTTGGGGGATAAAGAGAAAGTTTTTATGGAATGGGTGGCGATCCAGAGAATTTTAAACCGGGTAAAGGAAAACGGAAAAGCGGTCATCATTGCCACAAAAGGCGCTCTGGTAAGGCAGCGCGAAAAAAGTATCCGTAAAATCTTAACAGACAGGGACTGGCTGGAGGCGGTTGTCACATTGCCGGGAAATCTCTATACGGCGACGAATCTGGGATTTGAGCTGTTGATTTTCAATAAATCTAAAATGACGGAACAGAAAGCGCGCGTATTTTTTGCCGATCTCTGTGATCAAAAAAGGGAAAACCGGGATTGCCGCCAAATATCGCGGGAAACGGCGAAACGGTTAAAACAAGCGTATACGAGGATGGAGGAACAGCCGTTTTTTTCGGCAGTCGTATCTTTGGATGAGATCAGGGAACAGGAATGTTCCTGGAATCCGCTGTTATACCTGCAGAGAAACGAACGAAAAGAGCAGGGAGAGAATACGACGAAATTAGAAAACATCGCTGACATTATGCGGGGCGTTCAGCTGTCAAAAGCGGAGGAGGAGGGACTTGCTGCGGGGGCGACGCACTATTGGTTAAATATCCGCAACCTGGGCAGCCATGGCATCGTTTTTGATGAAGATTCCATGCTTCGGGCGAAAGAAGAGGACTGGGAAGAAAAATTCGGGATTCTGGAAGATGATATACTGATTACTTCAAAAGGCGCCGTATTGAAGGTCTGCATGGTAGAACGCGGCATGCCGCGTGCGTTTTTATGCGGCAACCTTACGCGGATACGGGTCAACAAGGAGAAATACAATCCCTATATTTTGTATGAGTATTTACATTCCGATAAAGGCCGGGCGGCGTTGGAGAGTATTCAGTCCGGAACGACGATTAAAGTATTGAACAATACAAACTTGAAAAAACTTCCGGTGCCGGATTATAAGAACGGCAGGGAAAAAGGCGAAGAACTAAGAAAGGCCTATCAGGAGTTCCGCACGGCAGTGAAAGAAATCCGGGAAAGATTTGAAGAACAACGCACGCGGCTACTAAGAGAATTAGATTAGGTCCCATCGGCATATGGCAGGATCGCAGTAAGATACAGGGAGGAAAAAGAAATGAAAGGCGTTTTTATCAGTCACAGCACAAAAAATAGAGAGTTAACGGAGCAGGTGATAGAATTGCTTCAGCTTGGTATGGGGATTGGAAGAGATCGGATTTTCTGCACTTCGTTAAACGGAGATCTTTGTACGGGAGAAGATTTTATTACAACGATAAAAACGAAGATGCAGGAATCCTATCTGTGCCCGTTCCTTGGCAACGGGGTGTCTTATAAAGATTTGGAAGATACGCCGCTGAAAAGTTTTCAGATAAGAAAGTTAGAAGATAAGAAAGATCTCTATGCGGTGTATGATGAAATGGCAACGAAACAATTTATGATGAAACTGGATTCCATGCAGTTTCAGGGAAAACTAGATGAATTTCTGCAAAAAATCAGTATTCATACTGAAGCGAAAGACAATTTTATATATCCGGATTCGGACGGCTATTATCAAGTTAAAATTGAAGAGATCCGAAAAGTGCCGCAGCAGTACAGATGTTATAAAATAGCGGGAAATCTCGCATTGCAGGAGCGGCGGCAGGGTCCTGTGCAGGAAGAATCACAGTGGATATTTTTTCAGGCGGGGATGTTTGACGATCTGAAGCCGGGAGATTTCGTGCAGTTGAAGGTGGAAAGAACGGAGCAGAAAAAGTTCAAAGATATTGGCTGGGTCAGAAATATTTATCTCAAAGAATTATGTATATTAAAAATGCTGATGTGAGAGGATAAACGATCCGATAAGAATTATGTAAGTTACAGATGAGGAGGAAAAGAGACGATGGTGTATCGCTGGAAGAATCGAAAAGGAAAAAGAAAACCATGCGCCGCGGCCTTTATAGGAATATTGCTGTCTGCCGTGATTTTAACCGCGTGCAGAGAACCGGAATTTGACGGCAGCAGAACAGGAAATGACAGCCGGCTGATTATGGATTATACCCTGTTTAATATGACGGATTCTCAGGATCTTGTGATGAAGGCCGGAGAGACGATTCATGCCGAACTTGTAGTCAAAAGCGGAACGCTATCTGTTCAGATCCAAACAGAGAACGGGGAAGTTGTCTATGAAGACAGTGATATCAAAACTTCCGGAAGCTTTAATGTCGCAGTGAAAGAAAACGGAATCTATACGGTTACGGTTACCGGGAAGATGGCGGAAGGCAGCGTAAGTTTCCAAAAAGCGGTCGGATAACGTTTCACGTTCCCCATGTTTCAATCGCTTCATAGGTGTGGCTGAAATGATAGCCCAGTTGTTTGGCAAGCGCAAGCGATGCCGGATTCTGCGCGTCCCAGCTGGGGTATAGATTTCGCTGCAGGCATTCCAGAATCAGTTTTGCTCCGCAGATACGGGCGAATCCCTTTCTGCGGAATTCTTTACAGGTGTCGATTTCAATTTCGATTCCGTCTTGGTATCTTGCGTAGGAAGAGGCTCCGGAAATGATGCGGCACCCGTTTCGGATAACGGCGCCCAGTCCGAGCCGGCGGTAATCGCTGTAGTGCGGAAACTGTGAAACAAGATCCGTGCTCCATGGCTCGGTCTTACACAGTTCATAGATCGGTTCGTCGATCATGCAGATCTCATATCCTTGCGGCAGGGATGCGGCGATCTGTTTTAAATAATCCTTATCAAATATGCCGGGTTCTTTTTTTGTTGCAAAACGGGATACGATCCTTGCACGTTCTTTGTAATGTGCCAGGATCGTATTTTTCCATGATTTATGCTGCCAAATACGGATCATGAAATCTCCGCCGCTTGATTGGGGACGGAAAGCTGCCAGTTTTTGGTTTGGCGTTCCTGCATAAAAAGCAAAATCTCCAAGTACTGCCATAGCAGCGGAAGGATGTTTGTTATCGTCGGCATAAATTGTTCCCATTATGTGCTCCAGGCAAGACCGGAGGATGGCTTCTTTTGGACTGCCGAACAGGGCAGAAACCGTTTCGGGGTCTTTGATTTCATATACCATACAAGGATCCTCATTCTATCTCGTCAAGATTTAAATCCACGCTGCCTTCATAATTGTCGACGGCATATTGACAGCAGCGCAGAACCAGTTCATTAAAAGAGATTTCTTCTCCCCTGGCAATTTCTGACAGTATCTGATCCAGTTCGTCCGTAAAGCGGATTGTTTTCGGGATATTGGCTTTTCGAAATGATTTCGTAATTTTGAACATATTCTCTACCTCTTATGGTTATATTTCTTTTGTTTAAATATAACCAAAATCAAGAAGATTTAATATAACTGCGAAAAGATTCCTTTTTGCTACTGAAAAAGATTTAAAAATATAATTACTTTTGCCTTGTTAAACGGTCCAAAGTACGAAAGACGAGCCGGATATTTTCTATCATACCATGTGCCGCGTTATTTGAAAAGCATTCGCATCTAAAAAAGATTGCATATTCGGTTGTATAAAAATGATATAACACGGTTGTATTCAATGTTTTGTTTCTTGGTTATATTTAGATTAGTAAAAAATAACCATGAAAGGAACGCATTATGTTTAAAATTACAAAATCATTTCGAAAAGCAAATATTCCGAAAACAATACGGTTTACAGAAGAATTGGATGATATGCTTTTGAAGATAGCCGAAAAGGAAGAAATATCATTTAACGAACTGATTCTGCGCTGCTGCCAGTATGCGATCGACCATTATGAAGGCAATGCAGATATCACGGGAGCCGGAGACGGCGCTCCGTAAATCCGGAAATGGAAGAGTGTTTGGAAAGTGAAACAGCCGTAAGGAAGAAGGACGACGTTTGGATAGAATGATTTTAATGTTCTGCTCATTGGTCTCATGTATCATTACCGTTAATATTTTATTCTGTTTTATGAATGACAGATATGATAAAGTCTATCGGAATCAGTGGTTATACCGGATTTTGACGATCGGATACACACTGGTCGCTGCAGGCGTAAATATGCGGATGGTGCCTTTGGCCAATATGGCGGTTTATCTTATATTGTTTGGGGCTGCTGCATGCGTGTTGTATGAAGGCGGCGGAAAAAAGAAAGTCGGCAGGGTCGTTGAAGTTTTTGTGTTCTATATCGTGATGGCGGTTTCCGAGACACTGGGCGTGCTTTTGCTGGATCTGCTGCTGGCAAAGGCCGGAAGGATTCCCAGAAGCGAAGAAATGCTGCAAAGCATGGAAACTGCATTTTCTGTGCTGATTGTGTTGTTTTTGTATTATGCAGTATTTGGAAGAGTTTGGAAAAAATCTGCGCTGCGTACGAGAACGCAATATATAGTGTATCTGATCATGCTGCTGTATGGCAGCGTAAATATTCTCGTGATCTCATTCATATCTGACCAGGAAAATCCGTTTATTCTTATGATGATTGTAGGCTGTATCATATTCTCCAATCTATATCTTTTGTATTTTATCCGATTTACAGATGAAAGAAATGCGTATAAACGCAAGGCTGAAATGATGGAGCAGCAAGAAAAGCTTCAGTATGAGAATTATGAAATTCAGAGGGAAAAGTATGCGGATGTGATGGCGATTCTGCACGACGTAGAAAAGCATATCAAACAAATGGAACGTTTGTATCAGGAAAAGTATACAGATGAAGCAGCCGCTTATGCCGGACAGATCAACGATCTGCTGCGGCCGCTTGCGCCGTTTCCCTATACCGGCAACCCGATTTTAAACTGCCTTCTGTCGGAGAAAAAGAAAGCGGCGGGGCTGGCGGGGATTCGGTTTGACATAGAGGAATTTTCCGCAGACCTTCGGTTTATGAGACCGGTCGATATCACTACGCTGTTTGGAAATCTGATCGATAATGCGATGGCTGCCGCGGCAAGGTGTAAAGATGATCCATATGTGATTTTGTCGGTGCGTGGATTTCATGAGATGGTTTCTGTCAGGATTGCCAACGGCGTAGATCGGGAGATTTCAATCAAAAACGGGGAGCTGCAGCAGAAAGGCATTGGAATATTAAATATAGAACGCTGTGTAAATACCTATGAAGGCAGTATTTCGTATACATACAGACATCGTCAGCTGGCCTGCAGCATTTTGCTGAATCAGACAGAAGATTGCAGGGGGAAGAGCATATAAAGCAGAAGGAATGCTGCAAAGCGGAGAAGGAAAGGAGGGACCGGTTAAAGCGTAAATATACTTTGGATATGCTTTTTGAGTATTTTATTTTGTTTGATAAAAATATTTTATAAGATACACCTTACAAAAGAAAAAAAACAGATGGTGGGAGTGAAACAATGACGGAAAAGCAGGCAGTAGAAAAATCGGTTCTATGGTTGATAAAATACAATCATAGACGCTTAAAAATCCATGCCATAGTAGATAATATGTAACTATGGCATGGAGGAAAAAGATGAGTGATTTACTGAATCAGATTGGGATGCGCATTTGGGAGAGGCGGAAACAGATGCGTTTTACACAGGAAGAACTGGCGGAGAAAGCCGGCGTGACTTCACAGACGATTTCGAATGCAGAGCATGGAACAAAGGCGCTCCGGCCGGAAAATATTGTCAAGATCTGTACGGCTCTGGAAATCAGTACGGATTATCTGCTTCTTGGCAGCATTGCCGACGGCGATAAAGACATGCTGATGGAAAAGCTTTCGCGGTTATCGTCGGAAGATTACCGGCTTCTGGAAAATATCATCGATAATTTTATTGCGGCTGTCAACGGGGAACATCATTAGAACGGCATGTTTTATCTTTTGTTTTGCTGATACAGCGGCTTGACCGCCGCAGTCGGGAAGGAGTTTGTATGATAAAAATTGCCGTCTGTGACAATGATGAAAAAGAAATGAAACTGTTAAAAGATCTGATTGAAGATATTATGGAAGGATACGCCGTAATGTATCAAATCGATACTTTTACGAAGGGAGAAGCATTGTTAAATACAGAGTTGGACTTTCAGCTCGTATTTTTGGATATTGTACTGGATCATGAAAACGGGATCGACGTCGGGTATGCCATCTACCGGAGAAACCGGCGTATAAAAGTTATTTTTCAGACGAATTACGGACAATACTGCAAAGAAGCCATGAATCGTTCCCATGCGTTTGCATATCTGGAAAAACCGCTGGCGAAATCGGAAGTGGAACAGCAGATGGTGGATTTTATGAAAAACGGTATGGAAGATCATGAGACGAAACTGGAATTTAGAAAAGTGATCGCCGTCTATCCGGACAGACGGGAAACCAAACTGCTCGTGCGGCTATTGGTCCGCGATATTATGTATTTCGGATATCTGAAAGCACAGAAGAAAATCAAGATCGTGACGCAGGATGCCGAATATGTTTATAAAGCCGCCATGAATGCGGTAGAAGAGCGGATGAAGCCGTTTGGATTTGAAACCAGCTGCAGAGGAATATTGGTCAATCTGGGGAATGTGGAGAAGATACAGGGGTACGAGGTTTTCATGAGAAACGGAGACCGCGTTGCTCTTTCGCAAAAACGGGTTCAGTTATTTAAGATGAAAATGAATGATTACATACAAAATTATTCGGGCAGAGAGTAAGCGTGCCTGTGAAGGAGATCTCGGATATAGAACGGGCAGAGACAAAAAGAGGCGGTTCATGCGTCTCTTTTTATGTATTCCGATGGGCGCAGAGGAAAAAGAAACGTTTGTTGAATCGGCAATGCGGCAATGTCTGAAACAATTATTCGACAAAAAATGACAAATAATGAAAAATATACTGTAAGTCGGAACAAAAATCTGTACCTCAAGATAAAATTATTGAAAAATCGACAAAAAAGTATATATATATAACTATAAAAGAAAATCAGGAGGGCAATAAGTTCATGAAAAAATTATTAACTACTATAAGCACCAAGATCGTGGAGAAAAATTTAAAGAAGGAAGCAAATAGCGCATGCCTGTTTATGGGGTATCAGCCGAAGATGCCGGAAGCTGTAAAAAAGATGAGGAAAGAAAACAAGTAAATTGAGACGGGCATATGACAATCTGGTAGAAAAAGCAACCGGATGTTTGTTGCGAGAGAATGCTGTATGTGAGGAAGAAGCAGATGTTTACCGCTTTGGCATAGAAGTCACCATATTAAAAGCGCTGCATTTGTTTTCATATTTAGTAATTGCTGTCTGCATGAGGCGCGTACCTGAGTTTATCGTAATCTTCAGCATATTCTGTGCGTTCAGGCGAAACGTCGGCGGGTTTCATGCAAAGACCAGAACGGGGTGTTATTTGTTTTCCTGTTCTGTAATCGTAATGGCATTAGCGGCGGCAGGAAACGAAATAGATCCGATATTCCTGTATGGATTGACATTCTGTGAATTGATGCTTCTGTTATTTGTTTTTCCAGTTAAAAACGAAAACAGACCTCTGGACGAGGAGGAAATCGTTTGTTTTAGAAAAAGGCTTTTTATACTTATTCTGTTGTATATGGCTGCTTTCGTTCTTACAGCATGGGCAAGGTGGTTCCGGCTGATTCAGTTATACGCGATCGGGTTAACATTAGCCGCATCTTTGGCGCTGCTGGGAAAGATACAAGAAAGAAGGAATCAGAATGGGAAGGCGTAGAAAAAATCAGGGAAAATTTTTTGTTGCAGCGTTCGTTTTTCTTCTGGCTATTGTAGTTTCCTGTCCTGTATATGCTTTGGATGGCAAAGATTACGAAAAAAGGTAGTTGTGTTTCTGCCGGATATGGGTGGGAGCATGAAAAGATAATTCAAACGGTTCTGATCAAGGGTATGGCAACGTGAGGGAAGTTTGATAGAAGTATTTGAAATACGTTTATAACAAAAAGTAAAAACCGCCTGGCGCTGTGAAAAGCCGGGCGGTTTTTTTGACAAATATGCTGTAAACACTACCAAATATGCTGTAGAGAAATTGCTGTCGGATGAAAAAGATGTATAATATACAAAGAGTATAAAATTTGAGCAAAAATCCTGGGTTTTGTACAGGCAGCAGTGTCGGCGGTTAGGGCCATTGGAGTCAGCAGTGAAATGGAGTGTTCATAAGATGAAACAAGTGATTGAAAATTATCGGATCATATCGACCAATCATTTTGTAACAACGGTTTGTGAGGGAAGGAGAAATTCAGAGAGATTTTGTTTTATTATCGGGGCGGGAGCATCTGTCTCATCCGGCATTCCAATGGGGGTAACACTGGAAGCGGAGTGGATGGAAGAAATGGAAAAATCCCCGGGATTTTCGGAGGTTCGGGAATTCGCAGAAACGCTGCGGAAAGCCGGGCGCCTGGAACATGATTTTTCTGAAATAGAACAGGCGTGGGAAGCGGCAAAGAAATCGAAACAGGCACTTCCAAGTGAATATTATTTTGACATATACAAACTGCGTTTTTTTCCAAACCATAGAAACGGGTATTATTATCTGGAACGGGTCATGGCGCATAAAAACCCAAGTTTTGGATATCATCCGCTGGCGTTGATGCTGACGGAAGGAAGCGGGAGTAATCTTGTTATAACAACAAATTTTGACAGTTTGGTAGAAGATGCGCTGTTTCTGTATACAGACAGCAAGCCGCTTGTCATTAACCATGAACTGCTGGCGGATTACGCGGGAGATCCCAATATTAAGCGTCCGATCATTGCGAAAATACATCGGGGGATTTTCTTTGACCCGTTGAATCAGCCGGAGGAAACGAACGAGCTAAAGGGTGGGTGGCACGATGTGCTGGCGCACGTATTCCAAAATTATACGCCGATCGTCATCGGATATGGCGGCGGTGATAACAGTTTGATGAATCTTTTGGAAGAAGAAAGCGTTAAGATGAAAAACGGGATGTATTGGTGCTATGTAGAGGAATTTGGCTTGCCCAGTGAGAAGATCCAAAGGCTTGTACAAAAGAAAGACGGGCATTTTGTCCGTACGGCAGGGTTTGATTCGACGATGCTTATGCTTGGGAATGCTCTGTTTCCGGAGAAAATCGGGGTTCATCAAACAGAGCAATATTTAAATAACAGAACCGGGATACAAATTGAAAATTATGAGGCGGAATATAAAAAGCTGCTCGAATACGAAGAAAGCCGCGAAAAGGAAAATGCCTCCACACAAACCAATCAAAGTGAGAATGAATTTCGGAAAGAAATTGAAAAAATGTCCGAACGGAACAGTGCATCGGAAAGCGAACGCCAAAAGCAGAACCAAATGACAGCATGGGACTACTGGCGTCAGGGAGAACGGTACTATAAGTTACAGCAATATGGCGAGGCGCTACAGTCTCTTTCAAAAGCCATTCGTGAGCAGTCGAATACTGCGCAGTTTTATAACAGTAGAGGGAATGTGTATGAAGGGCTTGGTGATTACAAAAATGCAATATCAGATTATGATAAGGCGATTGAATTGAATCCGGAATATAGTATAGCGTATCGTAATCGAGGACGTATCTATAAAATCTTGGATAAGTACAAGAAGGCAATGTCAGATTATGATAAGGCGATTGAACTAAATCCGGAGTACAGCGCCGCTTTTAATAGTCGAGGAATTATTTACTATGAGTGGAAGGATTACGATCGGGCAATTGCGAATTATAATAAGGCTCTTGAGTTTACACCGAATTACTGTGCAGCTTTTAACAATAGGGGAAATGTATACTATGAGTTGGGAGATTATGAAAAGGCGATGTCTGATTATAATAAGGCGATTGAAATAAATTCAGAGTATAGTTATGCATATAACAATAGGGGGCTTATTTATGAAAAGTTAGGAGATTTTGAAAAAGCAGTGTCAGATTATAATAAGGCGATTGAACTAGATCCAACATATATTATGCCATATAAAAATTGCGGCAAACTTCATAAGAAAAACGGAGATTATGAAAAGGCAATTGATATGTTTACAAAAGCCATCCATCTAGATCCGAATAATAAAAATATATACTTAGAGCGAGCAGAAGTTTATCGCTTAATGGGAGAAGAAAAAAAGGCGGATGCTGATGAAAAGAAGGCAGAGAGCTTATAACCAACGTTTTTGTAAAGGTCGGATTTTCTGGTTCTGTTCTTGACTCTATTTATTAAAATGAAAATATCTAAAAGGAAAATCTATATATCTATCAAATGGGGTATGAGGCAATCAGCGGCAATATTCAAGCCGTTACCACATGACAGCTCAAGAAAAATTGATGAAAATGATAAATACGTCTTTGACAAGCAACAACAGGCAAGGGGGATGAAAAGCATCTTTAAAAAGCTTTTCGCCCCCCCCTCTTGCTGTTTTGTGATAGTGCCGATTTTTACGGCAGGAACTATGACATTATTTTATCTTAGCCTTTTTACTCATCCCGACTTTCTTCATTTTCCGAAGCAGCGCTTTGCGCTGTGCGGATTTCATTTTTTTCGGAACTTTTACGGTCATTTTGGCGGAGGTTTTCTTAAATGCGCCGGATTTGAACGTTTTGAGTTTTGTTCCTGTCAGGGTGATCTTATTTAATTTCTTACATCCGCTAAAGCACTGTTTTCCAATGGTTGTAACATGTTTGCCGATCGTAACCTGTTTTAATTTTGTACATCCGAGGAAGGCTTTTGCGTTGATTTGAACGACGCGATATGTTTTTTTGTTGATTATGACGGTGTCCAAAATCTTAGCTTTCTGAATCGTCTTATTTCCGCAGGTTACAGCGGAAGCCGTTTTCTTGGATTCGTCCAATACTTTGTAAGTAATATCGTCATAAACAGGGGCAGAATTGGTCTGCGATGGGTTAGGATCGCCGTTATTTTCGGAACCGCTGCTTCCAGGGGAAGAGACTTTGACCAATTTGCTGCGTGCGTGATTCAGATTGGAAAGCAGTGTCTGGAGTGTGTGCAGGTCGGCGTCTGCGGGTGGATTTTTTGCAGCGTTGTATGCGGTTTCAAACACACGCCAGCTTTCCGGAGTATATAGATTCTTATCCTTGTCATATACCGTCTTTGCGTTTTGGACAGCCGTTGCAAGATTGTTTTTGGCGGCTGCCAACGCCTGGTCATTCAGAGAATCTTTGGCGTCATCCAGTTTCTGCTGTGCCGTGGTCAATGCTTTTGTTAAGTCCAGGATATATTTTGCTTTCGCTTCGTCTGTCAGCCCGTCCGGAATTGGTTTTTTGGCGTTGTCGTAAGCGGTTTTAAATTCCGTCCAGATTTCTGCCGGGAGATTTCCCTGTCCTGCGCCCGCATCGGCATCGGCCTGACGGATCGCATCGTTCAGGTCATTTGTTAACAGTTCCAATGACTTTGTTCTTAAATTGGATTTTGCCTGCAGGAGATCTGCCTTCAGACGATACATGTCTGAACGGATGCTGTTTCCGGTTTCGGCAGTCGTTTTTGCAGCGTCATATGCCGCCTGCAGAGCTTCTGCCGTTTCGTCTTCATACAGCCCCGGGTTCTCTTTTACAGTCTCCATCAGCGCGTTGATTTCCTCATATGCATCCATAAAAACAGAGTAAGCGGAGGCATAAATGGTTTGCGTTTTCTTATGCGCGGTATTGCGTTTACAGGTCAATTCCCGAATACCGTCTTCGGTTTTTGTAACATTTTTGGTCACGGTACCGTCATCCCAGTCATGACCGCCGGTAAGGGGAGCTCCGGCTTCAACGATACCGTTGCAGCCTGCACAGATTTTGTCGCCGGAGTAACCGTTAGTTTCACAGTCTGCTTCTTTCACGTTTTTGAGGACTGTTTCGGTATGCCCGCAGGCAGGATCTAAGGCCGGATGCGTTTCCGTTACCTGGATATGATAGGTCGTGCCGTCGATTACGGCTTTTGTGTAACCTTCTCCGACGCCTGTAATGATAAGGTCGGTTACCGGAGAATTATCTTTTTCCGTACATGTGACAAGCTTTGTTTTTGTATAGAAATTATCAGCCGTGTTGTCCGGATATAAAATCAGAAGTTTGCCGCTTGTATGCCGATAGGCAATCAGGTAACTTTTGCCGGAAGTAATCGTATCCGCCTGCTTATAACCCGGAATGATGTCGTCTTTCGATACGGAAGATTGTTTTTCGAGCAGCGTAAGATTAGAGTCTGCGCCTGCTGATATGCCGGTTCCCTGTGAGTTGAAATTTGTCTGGGGTGGATAGTAAAAAATAATCCGGCTGTTTTCTGCTTTGGATATCGTAAAATAAGAGGCTGAATTGTCAGCGGTTTTCTTTACAAGCATTTCCGCGGATGCCGAAGCGTAAAACGCGGCGGCGGAAGCGTTGGAAAGGAACAGGTTTTTTGCAGTATTTTTGATGATCCATTTATCTGTTTCGGAGCCTGTTTCAAATACAAATTCTGCATCCGAGAGCCGGATGGCGCCGTTTGGCTGTTCGGAGAATGCAGCCTCGATATCAGCTGTTTCGGAACCTGTATGGTTAAACAATTCTATAGAGAAGGTATACGCGGGGTTTACCATCTTTGTCCGGCGGTACCAGCGGTTGTCTACATTGATAGATTGTGTTTCCGGATATAAAACGGCGGTTTTGCCGCTTGTATCCGGGTAAGCAATCAGGTACTTTTTGCCGGAGGTAATTTGCACTGCGGTTTTGTAGCCGGGAATGATGCCGTCTGTGGAAGAAGGATCTTTTTCCAGTAAAGTAAGGTCGTAGACAAAAGCCGAATTGGATGCATCCAGACGGGGCATTACGTTAAAATTGGTCTGGGTTTTAAAAAACATCACGTAGCGGCTGCCGTTATTCTCGCCTGTGCCCGGCGTGGCAATCCGGAACGTATCGCTGCCGCCGCCTTTCGTAATTTCCAGATTGCAGGCAGTTGTTTCAAAAAAGCCGATTAAATCGTTGCTGGTTTCGCTTGTGCGGTTAGTCAGGTAAAGACCGGTGGAATCGTTCTTTATCGTATAGGTTCCGTTTGCACTGTCTGCAATGGTGAACTCTGCATTTGCAAGGCTTAGAGAATTGTTTTGTGTATCGGAAAAGGCGGTAAAGTTGTCGACTGGATTTCCTAAGTGGTCAAACATAGCGACCGGTGTGCGTTCCGGAAATGTAATAGCTGCAATTTCTGCATCCGGAGCGGTCGTTACTTGTTTTGCACCCTTATAATCTGTAATGGTATAGGCGCCGCCCTTTTCGGTTTCTGCATCTACAGCAGCTGCGTACGGAGAGGGAATGCCGTTTTCATCCAAGGTAAACCTGTTATAACGAATGGATCTGTGGTTTGGTTCCCATAACAAACCGATCGAGCCGTCTTCCAATTCTGTCAGGCAGGAATATACAAACGATTCATAACCGCCTTGCCCGCCGGGAACAGAGTATCTGTTTGTGCATGTCATCGTATGGTCATCATCGTTATCGACGAGTAATGTCAGTATTTGCCCGTTTGCGCGGACGCCGGACGGAACGGATACCAGAATGACCTGTTTGCCGTCTATTTTCTTAGAGTAAGAAAGCACGGAGAGGTTGCAGCCTTTATGGGCGGAAATCGTCGTAGCGACAGGCGTCTGCAGACGGTAAGAGCCGTCCGCCTGTTTTTTGGCATCCACGTAGCAGAGATTGCCGATAGCTGCCTTATAGCCGCCGTGACGGAAAAACATGCGCAGTGTGCCGTCTTCCAGTTCCACGATTTCGTTTTCCGAGGAAGTGTCGATTTCGGTTCCGGCAACGGTTGCCGCGTCCTCGGTTCTGTGCCAGGTAGTTCCGTTGTCGGTAGAATATACGATACTGGCAGATTCGCGTCCCGGCTTCCAGTTATAAAAACCGATGGCGATATCCCCGGATTTGGTGGTGATGCCTTTGCCCGGCGAGACTAAAAGCGCCTGATCGTTACTGTCGTCATTTCGTTTCACCTGGGTATTGAGTATGGTGGGATTTCCCCATGTACGTCCGTGGTCAGTAGAGGATACCATCCAAAGATATCCTGTTTTGTATACATGCAGGTCCGAATCTTTATAAAATACGTTTTGCTGAATCTGCGTGGAAGAATCCACCTGAGATTGCTTTAGTTCTTTTCGGGAACCGTCTGTCGATGTTTCATAAATGTTGAGCCATTCGTCTACGCAGTATTTTGACGCGGTGTGGTCTGAGATATTGCATACAGGAGCATATCCGTTTTCAAAGTCGCCCACATAATATTCGTAATCCGCTCCGCTGCTGTCCGGGCGGGTATTTGATTTATCAAAACTGGAAGTGAGAGCCAGGCGCTGCGTACCGTTGATTTCGACATAGCCGGTACCGCATCCGGGAGCCTGATAGCCCTGGCTGGTCAGAGTAGTTACGCCCGTAGGATTGACGTCTGCGATGCAGTAAACGGTACCGTCCGGACCTTCCACGATGCCCGGATCGATAATGGTGGTAGCTTTTGTTCCTGCGTTTAAGCTGCTGTCCGGAAAGTAGATCGGAAAGCTGTAATTCCAGTTTTTTCCGCCGTCGGCGGAAACCGAAGCGATTGTGTCAAGACCGCCGCCGTCCGGCGCGGCTCCGTCTGCGCCGAGCGCATTATACCTGGCGTCTGCCACGGCAAGCAGATCTCCGTTTTCCAGGCTGGTCAGTGCAGGAATTCGGAAATAATCGCTTCCTCCTGTCCCTTGCGGGAAAGGTTCTGTTTTGGTAGACCGATTGCTGTCAACCGGTACGCTGCCCGCTTTCAACAAGTGGGGCAGGGGATCTGCCGAAGCTGCTAAGGCAGGGAATGAAAATGCCGGAAGCATAGAAAAAACCAAGGTACTTGTGGTGATACTGCACAAAATACGCTTCCGAAACAATGAAGTTGTTGCGTGTTTCTTTGCCATAAGGCACCACCCATATATTTAATATAATTAAAATTATAACAAAAAACCAAACATTCTTTCAACGAAAATAAAAATATTGTGAAAAGTGCATAATAAAAAGCGGCGGCAGATTTGCATAAAAATAAAAAATGAATATTTACTTAAGATATGTTGAATCCTGTTGAGTATATAAGGTATACTTGATATACTTTGAGTTATAATGTGCGGAAGAGCCTGTGGTATCGGCAGATGCTTTCCGATCTAGGGTTAGGAGTTATACATGAGACGAATACTGGATAAACTATATGAGATCATACCGGCATACAGCCTGTTTCCGCTTGTTTTTTCGTTTACCTTTAATATGTTCGTATATGTCGGATCCAGGATGATTGCGGGAGAATGGCATCATTATAATATAGAAAGTTCTCTGGACCGGCTGATCCCGTTTTGGCCGCCGGCCGCCGTGATTTATCTGGGTTGTTACTTGTTTTGGGCGGTGAATTACATTTTGATTGCAAGGCAGGACCGGGAGGCGGTCTGCAGGTTCTTTTCCGCAGATTTTCTTTCCCGTATTGTCTGTCTGTTATTTTTTTTGTTGATTCCGACGACAAATACCAGACCGACGGTCGCGGCGGATGGTTTTTGGAATCAGGTGATGACGCTGGTGTATTCCATAGATGCAGCGGATAATCTCTTTCCTTCTATTCACTGCCTGGTCAGTTGGTTTTGCTATATCGGGATACGCGGGAAGAAAGAATTTCCGGCGTGGTATCGGGGCTGTTCTCTGGTCATGGCAGTTTTGATCTGTATTTCTACAGTATTGACAAAACAGCATGTGCTTGTGGACGTTGCGGGAGGCGTCCTGCTGGCAGAAATATGTTTTTGGGCGGGGAAGAAACCCATGGTGTATGGTGTGTATGAAAAGGTTTTGGATCGAATCCATGTGGGAGGTAACAAATGATAGGTTTTTGGGATTATACGGTAGTTCTTACATACGTCAGTTTTGCATCGGCAGTGCTGGGTATGGTCTGTACTATGTCGGGGAATTTGAGATGGGCAGTGTTTTGCCTTGCTTTTTGCGGATTCTGCGATATGTTTGACGGGAAGATTGCAAGAAGCAAGAAAAACCGGACAGAAGAAGGGAAAAGCTTTGGCATCCAGATTGATTCTCTCTGCGATATGGTATGTTTCGGTGCGCTGCCGATTATGATATGTTATAAAATCGGCATGAATCATTTTTACAGCGTGGTCATTTTAACGTTTTACGGGTTAGCGGGGTTGATCCGTCTGGCATATTTTAATGTGATGGAAGAAAAACGGCAGCGGGAGACGTTAGAAGAGAGAAAATTTTATCAGGGACTTCCGATTACTTCCATGTCAATCGTATTGCCGATTGTATTTGTGGCGGCGCCTCTGTTTTCCAGCCGGCAGATTTTTATGATCTCGCTGCATGCTGTGGTTGCGCTGGTTGGGCTGCTGTTTATTTTGGATTTTAAATTCCGAAAGCCTGCGGCAGCGGAGATTTTTATTCTGGTTGTCGCCGTTGCGGCAGCGGTATTGGCAATTATATATGTTGAACGAAGCTGGTGGAAATTTTTTTATGTGGTAGGAGATATTTGTAAAATTCCGCAGCAGTTGTTCTTTTGATCGTTTGTTTTTAAACAGTCATGATTTCAAATTACAGTGGAGGTAAATTGCTATGCACTATGTTGCGGACCGTTCGGGAAAAGTCTGGCGGGAAAATTCCCTGCAGGATAAAGTATTAGAAGGATTTTACGGACACATGCTGGGAAGGACCCTGTTAAAGCCGCTGACTCTTCCGGTTGTATCGAAAGCAGGCGGAGCATTACTGGATTGCGGCATTTCCAGAATCATGATCCGGCCGTTTATTCGCAGAAACGGTATTGCCATGGAAGAATATGAAACGAAGCGGTATCGGTCCTATAATGATTTTTTTACAAGAAAGCTGCGTCAGGGGATGCGCCGGGTGGCAGAGAATCCGAAGATTCTGCCTGCTCCGTGCGACGGCAGGCTTTGCGTATATAAGATCGACGACAGGAACGTATTTACGGTGAAACATACGAAGTATACGGTGGGCAGTCTTTTGAGAAACCGAAAGCTGGCAGACTCATATGCCGGAGGATATGTATGGGTATTTCGGTTGTGTGTGGAAGATTACCACCGTTATATTTATGTAGACGACGGGTATGTTTCCGGCAGCGTAAAACTGACGGGTGTTCTGCATACGGTAAATCCGGTTGCGAACGATTATTATCCGATATATAAAGAAAACGGCAGAGAATACTGCCTGCTTTATTCCAAGCAGTTTGGAACGGTTCTTATGATGGAGGTGGGGGCTCTTTTTGTCGGAATGATTGAAAACCGTCCGGGGAGACGGAAGGTCAAACGGGGAGAAGAGAAAGGTAATTTTGCGTTCGGCGGTTCTACGGTTATTCTTATGACGAAGAAAGGCAGCGTCTGTCCCGACCGGGATATTTTAAGAAACAGCGTGCGGGGAATCGAAACGATGGTGCGCATGGGAGAAGGCGTCGGAAAAAAGGGAAATAATGGTATCCTTGTATGATTTGCGATTATCAGAAAAAAATAGTATAATAAAACCAGCAAGGATAGAAAAAGGGAGATACTTATGGCGGCAGTTTTAAGAATGAAGGAATTAAACCAGTTAAAAAAAGATACGGTGCTTTTTGAACAAGGCAGTCCGGTACGCTGTATCGGAATTGTGATCAAAGGCAGCGTTATGGTTCAAAGCGGCGGAATCCGCCGTATTGCGGGGAAGGGGGCCATGTTAGGCGTATCCGATTTGTTTTTTCAGGAATATCTCGGAGATTATATTGTAACAGAGGATACGTTTTTTTATGCGTTTCCTGCGGCAAGTGCCGGGGAATGGGAAAATTTTTTGGAGAGTAATCCCGATTACCGCGGGATTGCGGTGCATTCGGCTGCAGTGGAATTTGCGGAGTATGTTCGGGAGAAAGAGGCGCTTTGCCGGTTTGCGGCAGATCTGAAAGGTTATTTTGAACAAAATCATGTGACGGAAGAGCTTGCCAAAGAAGATACGGCTTTGCCGTTTCAGAAAGCGCAGATTGCTAATTATCGGGAAACGGCGAAAGTTCCGCTGGAGATTCATAAAAAATATTATTTTGAAAGCCGGGAAATGGCGCTCTATCAAACAGAGCAGATTTCCGGAATGACGCGGGCGGTGCTGCAGGCGTCTTCGGTTGTCAACCGGTATTTGGAGAATTGTTACCGGAGTATGGCGGACGAGGATTTATATGAGCCGGGCGCTTTGTTCGGCATTGCTTATTTAAAGCGCCGGTTTTTACAGCTGCAGAAAATACAGGAAGAAAACCGGAAGGCAAAAGCAGAGGCGCTGTCCGTACCGCTGGAAAAACTGATGGAAGTTTTAAAAGATTCCATGCTTCAGATTTTAAAATTTGCCGGGATCGCTCCCAAAGACCAAAAGGAGATCATAGCGTCGGTGCAGGCGTTTGTGGATGAAAAAGACCGCATGTCCACACAGGATGAGATCAGGAAGATCAAAAAACAGATCACTACATATTTCTTTCAGATTTATCAAAACTGTGTGTTCCGCTGGTTTGACAATGCGTCCGTTCCGATTGCCGTACAGCTCTTTTTAAATTACGGATATCTGGACGAGCGGTTGCTGGATGAAGAACAGATCCGGTTTCTGTATATGCAGATGCAGGAGACGCACGATAAGCTGGAATGCCGGATTTATACGATGCCCGAATGGCTTAAGGAAATTTATGAAGGGAGAAAAGAACCTTCCAGAAACAACTTTGAGCAGGATTACAGAGACTTTTTACGGGAAGAAAAACGCACAGGGAAAATTACAGAAAAACAGGAAGCGGAATATTTGGAAGACAACCGCAGAAAAGTTATTTTTGAAATCGAAAATATGTTTACCAGCAACAATAAAATCGTAAACGGAAAGCTTTCTACTTATGTGCCGATCCTTTACAAAGATGAAATTTACGGACATCTGGACCGTCTGTATCTTTCCAAAAAGCAGATCTGCGACGAAATCATAGAGCTGGAAAAGAAAGATTTTACCATTTTCCAGAGAGAAGTTCTCTATACGAATCCGGAGCTTAAAATAGATAAAGAGTACGTGATCAAACGTGTGTATCCGGATGTGATCCTGACGCCGGTGTACGGTACGGCGTCGTCTATGTGGCAGGAGATTACCGGGAAGAAACGAGATACGCCGGGAAGGTTTATTTTCCCCGTCATTGCGGAAGGCGAGTTGGATAAGCTTGTAACAAAAGCATTCGGAAGGTTCCATTGGGAGTATTGCCGGTGTGAGCAGGGAGCATCCTGGAATAATATCCAGTATAAATCCCTGACTTCGGAATATATGGATTACATTCAGTATTACCGCAAGAACCACGATTTGACAGAGGAGAAGAGGGAGAAGATCAAAGCGCAGATTTTAAAAGCAAGAAACAACAGCCGCGAGATCTTCCTGATCGATTACGAACTCTGGATTTACTATGAATCAAAAGCAGCATTAAAGCTCAATAAAGTAGCCCGGCTGATTCTGGCGGCATATTGTCCTTTTAACAAAGAAATCCGGGAAATGTTAAAAAGCAACGCCGCGTTTGCGGACGCATTGATGGCGCATCAGAAAATATTCGGCGAGAAAAAGAGAGAGTGGGAAATGCGCATCAAGCGGAGGGAAAACAAGAATCTGGAAGTGCCTCAGGAGTTTTACGATACTTATCGCTATTATGCCGATAATTAGTATTTCAAAAAGAAAGATTCTATGATAAAATGACAAAAAGCAAACCGATGAAGAGGATGGTGTATATGGGAAAGGATCAGGAAGTATTGAAAGAGGGCAGTCCGAACAAGGCAAAATTAAAAATGACGTTTGCCGTGTTATGTTTAGCCGCATTGTTTATTGTGGAATTATATCTGATGATGAATGATTCCAAAAATTACCTGCTGCTTGGAATTGCCGGACTGGCGATTTTGTGTTTTGTGTATATGGTAACGGATCTTTGTTTTAAAATACGGGGGGAAAAGGATATTCTCGCTGAAAAAAGATATGAGAATATCTATAAAGCGGAAAAGGTTTCCTATATACATATGAAACAAAGCGTCATGGATCTGGAAAAACTGTTAGAGCAGATCAAATCAAATTCGGAAATTCCGACAGACGAATTGATCGAAGCGCAGAAAGCGATCGGGAAGGTTACGATCCAGAGAAATAAAGATAATGCCGCCGCCGTGATGGATTCCAATGAACAGCTGCGGAAAACCGTCGCTTCTTTAGAGGAGAGTTTAAACCGGATGACGGAGCGGCTGGAGACGCCGCAGCAGAGTTTGGAACCTTCCGTAAGCGGGCAGGAATTTTTGGAGACAACGGAACAGAGCCGGGCATTAGTAAAAGAAGAGATTTCCGCATTGGCAGATCAGATGGAGATGCAGATTCGTCAGATTTCCGATGCCGTAGCACAGATTTCCGCTGCCGCACCGTCTGCGCCGGAAAGCATTGACCGGGAAACGATAAAAACGATACTTGACGAGCTGAAATCGGAAGACAGACTGCCGGAGCCTGCGCTGCCCCAGACGGAAGCGGAAAAACAAAAGACGGCAGAGCCAAAAGTAAGCGAAGCGTTTGAGATACCGGAACCGGTTGCGCCGGCTGCGGCTGAAACGCCGGTACTGCAGGAAGCAGAAATGTTAGAAGAACCTGAATTTGCGGGAGAGGAAATTTTGGACGAACAAAATGCCGAAATCACAGAGCCCGCAGCGGCGTCGATAGAGCCGGAGCCCAAAGCGGCAGAACTGCTGAAAGAAGCGGAACCCAAGGAACCGGAAGCTCCGGAAGATCCTGACCCGGTAACTGTACAGGAATCGATCGCTGCAGAACCGGAAAAACCAAGCGAGGCTGTCCTGCCTGAAATAGAAATGCCGCAGACACAGAGTATGCCGGATATAGACCAGATTTTAAAGGCTGTATCGACAGAGCAGAATCCGGTGACAGAAGAGATGCAAAAGGCGCAGGCGCCGTCTTCAAAATCTGCAGGAGAAGAGAGTACAGGCACGGTAGAAGAACTGGCAGCGGCGGGCAGAAGCATATCGCCGCAAGAGGCTGCCGCTCTTTTGGAAGAAGAGGAGGCAGAGGAGCCGTTAAAACCGGATCCGGCAGAAAAGGCGAAACCTGCCGCATCATCGGATCCCGGCCATGTAATGACACCGGAGGAGATTGCCGCGTTACTTGCCAACATGTAAGGGGTCTGCATAAAGAGTGCCTGGAATCGGGATGGCGTGATAGAAAATTTGAATATTTGAATATAGTAAGAATCGAAAGAGGACTGCCGCGGCAGCAATGTCATTTAGTTAAGGCATTGACTTACTGGCTTCTCTTCAGGCAGGGAAGTGTAACGCCTATCTCTGCCTGATTTTTCTTTTAAAGGAAGGCTTGTCTGTATTCAAGCAACACAAAAAGACAGATTGCCATCTGTCTGAAAAGAAAGTATACTTAATATTGAGAA
>OFFE01000090.1_pt1 | contig 74643 bp, 67 predicted proteins | sample 1521371 | NCBI WGS metagenome assembly OFFE01 (sample SAMEA3504131, study PRJEB24116) | mouse gut metagenome | biome: mouse gut; feature: mouse-associated habitat; material: faeces | place: Denmark | collected 2011 | reverse complement strand
ATGGGCAAAGTGGCCATCGCTTTTATAACATTAATTTTTAACTACTGATTCACATGATTAATATTAATATAGATATAAAATGGAAAAGAGAAAAAAGAACTATAACCTTGTGATTGGTGTTGTTGCGCTTGTAGCGGTGATTCTTATTATTGCGGTGTCAGGATATTTCGTATCCAGGCCTAAGCCGATGGTTGTTTATGGAGAGGCGGAGGCCGGTGAGTACAGGGTTTCCGGAAAGGTGCCTGGCAGGATCGGGGAGATATATGTCAGGGAAGGCCAGACGGTGCGCAAAGGTGACACTCTGGCATATGTTGATTCTCCGGAAGTGCGTGCCAAGCTTGCCCAGGCAAATGCCGTAAGGGCTGCCGCGTCCGCACAGAACCGCAAGGCTCATAACGGTGCGCGTACCGAACAGATAGCTGCTGCATATAATGTATGGCAGTCTGCCATGGTCCAGGAAGAGGTCATGAAAAAATCATTCGACCGCATTCAGCGTCTGTATGACCAGAAGGTCGTTTCAGCTCAGAAATATGATGAGGTGAAGGCGAAATATGACGCTTCTGTGACTCAGGCGGCAGCAGCGAAGAGCCAGTATGACATGGCTGTGAACGGTGCCCGCCAGGAGGACAAGGATGCGGCTGCTGCACTTGTGAGCCAGGCGGACGGTGTGCTCATGGAGGTGGAGTCATATCTTGGGGAGCTTTATCTTACATCTCCTGCCGACGGAGTCATTTCGGCGGTATTCCCTAAGCCGGGCGAGCTTGTGGGCCAGGGTGCTCCTGTCATGACTGTGACCGACCTTTCGGACATATGGTTCACGTTCAATGTGCGGGAGGATTATTTGGAGGATATGCGCATTGGCGGAAAGCTCACTTTGAGGATTCCTGCTTTGGGCGGCAGGGAAGTGTCTGCTACAGTAAGCTATATCGCGGTGCGTGACTCGTATGCCACATGGAAGGCCACCAAGGAGACTGACATGTATGATGCAAAGACATTCGAAGTCAGGGCTGTGCCGGATTCGGCTGTTGAGGGCCTGTTGCCTGGAATGAGTGCAATCGTCGTGAGATAGTGACGGGCAATATGAAACGTATAGTCGCTGTAATAAGGCGTGAATTGGGAATATGGCGGCGCCGTCCCATATATCTGGTCGGTTCGGTGGTGGTGATGGCATTCTGCAGCATCTTCTACCTTACCTTCCTGAAGGACGGCGTACCTTCCGATCTCCCGATTGGTGTGGTGGATTACGACAAATCCACGCTTACCCGGAATTTCATTTCGCAGCTTGATGCGACCCAGCTCGGCAAGGTCGTCCGCTATGATGATTTCCGCCAGGCCAGGGAAGATATGCAGAAAGGGCTTATAACTTCTGTGTGCGTGCTTCCTGAGGGCATGTTTGCGGATGTGCAGGCACAGAGGCAGCCGGAGTTTACTTTTTATGTGAACAATCTGTATTTTCTCGGAGGGTCGCTTGCCTATAAGGATATCCTGACAATGATAAACCTGACTTCCGGTGCTGTGCAGAGGGAGGTGCTGAGGATGAAAGGCGTAAACGAGCATTCCATTATGGGACGTATCCGCCCTGTGGATGTTGATGTCCACCTTATCGGCAATCCGACAATGAATTACGGGGCTTATCTTGCCAATATGATGCTTCCGGGTGTACTTGAAATGGTAATAATTATCATCGTCATATATTCTCTCGGGACGGAACTGAAATATGGCACTTCCAGGCATCTGCTGGACACTTCCGGAGGGAGCATCACGACTGCGGTAGCGGGAAAGCTTGCACTTTATACGCTGCTTTTCACCGCATTGGGCTTTTCTCTCGTGTTCCTGCTTTACAGGTGGATGGGCTTCCGCCTGGCCGGGTCAATATGGAATATGCTTATAGGCATGCTTTTGCTTGTGCTGTCCTGTGAGGCTGTCGGCGTGATTATAATAGGATGCGTTCCTGTGTTGAGGTTCGCCTTGAGCATCGGTGCCCTGTTCAGTGTGTTCGCATTTTCCATGACAGGATTCACTTTGCCTGTTGAGGCCATGCCGGCAGGTGTGCAGGGACTTGCATGCATGTTTCCGCTGAGGCATTATTACCTCTTTTATGTGCAGGAAGGGATTTTCGGGACAGGCTTTGCCGGATGGCATATGCAGGCGGTATATATGCTCATGTTCCTCCTGTTGCCGCCGCTGGTGCTTCCGAGGCTGAAGAGGGCGTATGTGAATTTGAACTTTCCAAAGAAATAGAAGATGAAAGAGAATTATATAAGATTGTGGTTCAGGGATTTCTGGGGGATTTTTACTCATGAGCTCAAGACAATCTTCTGCGATGGGGGAGTGCTGATAATATTTTTTGTCGCCGGACTCGGATATCCCTTGCTTTACAATCTGGTGTATCGGAACGGTGTCCTTGAGGATACTCCTATTGCTGTGGTGGACAGGGCAGATTGTGTCGAGAGTCGCCGTTATATCCGTAAGGTTGATGCCACACGTGAACTTTCAGTTGCGTACAGGTGCACTGACATGGAGCAGGCCCGCAGGCTGATGGAGGAGCGCAAGGTCAACGGCATAATATATTTTCCTGCGGATTTCGGTGAAAGGCTTGCGCGTATGGAGACGGCAAAGCTTTCGGTATATGCAGACATGAGCAGTTTCCTTTATTATAAGAATCTGCTTATGGGGTCGGAGTTCGTGATGCTGGACGAAATCGGGCAGATTCAGGTAGAAAGATATTCTGCGGCAGGATTCACCGGCCAGGAGAGCTCGCAGCTGGTAAAGGCCATACCTTACGGGGAAAACCTGCCATACAACAGGACTTTCTCTTACAGCATATTCCTTATATCCGCAATCCTGCTTCTGATTGTGCAGCAGGTCATGTTCTATGGCATGTCATTGCTTGCCGGTACCGCACGTGAGGAAAACAGGAGTTTTGCCACGTTGCCTGACAGTCTTCACGGACGTGGGGTGAGCCGCGTAGTGTTCGGACGGGGAGCTGCCTATTGGCTGCTGTTCATGGGATTGGGCATATATATAGCATGCATTGTTCCGGCGTTGTGCGGTTTCCCGCAGAGAGGCTCGTATCGTGACATAGTCGTGCTTTTGATGTTCTTTGTGACGGACTGTGTGTTTTTCTGCTCGGCATGGAGCACGTTCATAACAAGGAGGGAATCGGTATTCGTATTGCTTCTCTTCATGTCTCCGGTGCTGCTGTTCCTTACCGGGTTCTCATGGCCGACATTCGCGTTCCCGCAGTTCTGGAAATGGTTCTCATACCTCTTCCCGTCAACGTTCGGATGCCAGGCATTCATAAACATAAACACAGCCGGCTGTGACATCTCCATGGTAAGTATGCATTTGCGGGCATTGACGCTCCAGGCCGTAATTTATTATTTCCTCTCTTGCGCGGCCATTTATGCGGAAAACCATGTCATAAGGAAAAGAAATGCCGCATAATGACATGACTTTCCATTGATGTGCGTCATCCGGGACGTTGTGCCGGCTGTGCCTTTAGACTCTTGCCATATCTTTGCCGATGATTTATTGGGCAAAGACAAGGCGGGAGTCTTTTTATTTTGAGGCGGCGTTGTTTTGAGGAGGGGCTTGCGGGCCGTGTTTCCAAGACTGGTGCGTCCTTTTGATGCCAAAGAAATTGCGGAACATGTTCTGCAAAACCGGAACAGTTTGTAACTTTGCGGCCGGTCCGAAGTTAAGATTATTATGGTGGATTATCAGAAAATATTTGATGACATTTGGAATGGGATAAGCGTGTTTTCGGGGACAGGGCATCAGGCTGATTATATCCCGGCGCTGGCAAAGGTGAATCCTGACCAGTTCGGGATGTGCCTTCAGGAAGTGTCGGGTGCTGTGCACACATATCGCCAGGCGGATGAGCGCTTTTCAATACAGAGTATCTCCAAAGTGTTCGCGCTTGCGATGTGTCTTTCGCTCAAAGGCGAGAGTCTGTGGAAACGCATCGGGAAGGAGCCTTCTGGCACGGCGTTCAATTCTCTTGTCCAGCTTGAGGTTGAGAAGGGGATTCCGCGCAATCCTTTCATCAATGCTGGTGCGATAGTGCTGTCTGACATCCTGATTACGGAGTTGGAGAGACCGGAAGATGAGTTCCTGGGTTTTGTCCGTGAATTGTGCGGCGAGCCTGGAGTGGATTATAACATGGATGTGGCAATGTCTGAGAGGGAGCACGGGTTTCTCAATGCGGCGATAGCCAATATGCTCAAGTCGCACGGTACCATAGTGAATGATATAGAGCGGGTGCTGATGTTCTATTTCAAGATGTGCTCTGTGGAGATGACTTGCCGTGAGCTTGCCTCGGCCTTCATGGCATTTGCAGACCGCTCCCCTTTCTGTTTCGCGGGATATTCGCTGACAAATTCACAGATAAAGCGCATGAATGCCGTGATGCAGACTTGCGGATTCTATGATGAGGCAGGGGAGTTCTCCTATTTGGTCGGCCTTCCCGGCAAGAGCGGTGTAGGCGGAGGGATTGTTGCGATATGTCCGCAGAGATATTCAGTTGCAGTCTGGAGTCCGCGCCTGAATTCAAAGGGCAACTCTGTAATGGGAATGAAGGCGCTTGAATTGCTTACGACATATACAGAAGAGTCGATTTTTTGATTTTTTTGAAAAATAGCAATATTTTTTGAGAAAAAGTTTGCAGATATAGAAAAAAGCAGTATCTTTGCACCCGAGTTGATCAGAGAGTTGTTCTGAAACTCTCACAACTTATTGGTTATTAGTTTTAGTGTTATTAATTATGTGGTTAGTATGAGGTGTCCCCGCGCGAGCGGCGATGTCTCATTATTTTTTATGTGCTATCCTCTTTAACAAATCATCCTTCCTGTGCGGTTTCAAAACACGTGACTGTATCCATGAAATTCCAGTTTGGGATGGATAGGAGAGCTAAAAACAACGTTCCATCCATCGAAATGCCATTCTGGGTGGACACCACAGAGTGAGAACAAGACGAGGGTGGGAAAACAAGACGGGAGTGACAAAAGAAAAAGCCGTTCCCAGCTTTGTCCGGAATTAGAAATTCTTGACAAGGACAAGAAACGGCCTTTTTGTTTGCTCATCTTTTTGCTAAACAGCTTCTTGCTGAGATGATGGCTGAACATTTGGCTGAGATGCTGGACGGTAAATTCAAAACCAGTTCCTCAATGTATCAGGCTACCGTGCGTCATATGGCAAATGTGTGTATGTGCAAGCCATGCGCGCAATGATGAATCTTATGCGTCAGAATGCCAGAATGCCTCTTACGAAAGTATATTCTTCTCCTTCTCCCCAAGATTTGAAACTGTATGATATTGGAGTTTTCAGATCCTCGAAGTAGCAGTTCCAGGCTGTTTCGTTTGTGATTTGATTTCCATCGAATTCAGTGCTTGACCAGAATGCCTTGGTGTTCATTTCAGCCTTTCCTATGGCAGAGAGCTTCTGATTGATTATCGCAATATTGGTCATAGGAACTTTTGCCTTCACGTACACATTGCCTTCCGGTTCACCGCTGCGCAGCAGATACAGCTCTTTTGGTGACGGTATGTACCAGTCCGAACTGCTTGCCGGAGCCGGAACCTCAGAGCGATAGCTGACAACCCATTTGACAGGAGAGACCTGGCAGCCGGAGTTTGCGGCGGCTGCGTTGAATGCCTCAATGGCTTTGGTATTGTTATATCCTATCATCTTCTGCAGGGGAGCGTCTTCTGCCTCTGAACTTCTCGGGAGGGCATACTTGCTGCCATTGCTGCTGAGCCATTCGCTTACGGTATAGTTGACGGACTCGTAAGCCGGCTGCCATGAGAGTTCTGTGCCGCTGTCAAGACCTACTGCAAGGCCGTGCACGCATTCCGGGTGGTCATTGCGCAGGGCTGCATCGTCAACAGACGGGTCGCCGACCCAGAATACTATTCCTATCACATATTTATCTGCATCAATCTCAGATGACCATGAGCCGTCGGAATAATAATAGTCGCCAATGTTTGGCGCAGGAAGGCTTACCGTTACCTCGCAGGTTGCGCTCTTGCTGTCCGCTGTTGCGGTTATGATGGCATCTCCGTAGCTTACTGCCGTAACGAGTCCGTCTTCTGAAACTGTTGCAACGGCATCGTTGCTCGTAGTCCAGGTCACATCGGAATTTGCCGCATCTGAAGGTGTGACGGTGGCTTCAAGCTGGGCTGTTTCTCCTGGCATCAGAGTCAGCTGGCTTGTCTGGAGCGCCACGGACTCCACTGTGATTACCGGCTTGGCGTCATCGGTACATGATGCGCAGCAGAATGCCGCAAATGCAGCTGCAAGCAGATAGAATGTCTTTTTCATGATGTATAATATTATATTGATTTTCAAGTTGTTGTCAAATTTCAAGAGGATTTGTGCGACATGCATTGTCAGAATGCGAGCACGCAGCGTATCATCTGGTTATACCTTCCGTCTTTGGCCACACACATTATCGAGCCGTCGAATGCTGATACGAAGTAGGCCTGCTTGGCGTCATAATCTGTACTTGTCCAGAAGTCATATGCCCAGTCTGCCCTGCCTATCAATTGTGCATCAGGGACTTTTGACAGGGCGGCGTTGATTTTAGCCTTGTTGATGCCCCTCTTGTTTGCGGCGGCATTGTTGAAATCCAGCACTTCTCCATCATATACGTCGTTGATGAGCAGTGAAAGCTCTTTTGTTGACGGGAGGAACCATCCGCTCGAGGAGGCCGGTGCAGGGTGTGTACCGCGATATGCTTCAACTGCCTGTATGGCTTCTACAGGATATGAAGGATTGGCTGCATTGAATGCTTCAAGAGCTTTTGTATTGTTGTAGCCAAGCGTCATGCTGCGGCGTGTATCACGCTGGTAGAGTGATACCGGAGACTGGTAAAGGTCGCCTACGTTGTTCTCCACCCAGCTGCCTGTCGTTGAGTTGTATATGTTGCAGGTGCTTTGCCAAGGTGACGGGTTCAGTTCTGAAAATGCCGCCACTACCAGTCCGTGTGTGCACTCCGGATGGTCACGGCGAAGGGCTGCGTCGTCTGTCGTGGCATTGCCGAGCCAAAATACTACTCCTAAAAGTGTCTTGCTGGATATGATGGCGTCGGAAGTTGTGCCGTCCGAATAATAATAGTCGCCGACTGCAACGGCGCGCTCCACAATTACCGGGACTGAAGCTTTTGCTGTGCCGGAGCTGGCCGTAACGGAAGCAGAGCCTCTTGCTACTGCTGTTATGTTTCCGTTGACGTCAACTGCAGCTATGCGCGGGTCGCTTGACTTCCATTCCAAAGGAGCGTCTTCCGGCGTAACAGAGAAGTCAATCGGGACAGTCTCTCCGACGGCTAATCTGATGTTATCATGGTTGATTGTGATTGTTACTTCCTCCGGTTCAGGTAGGGGAGTGTTTGGCACGTCAATGGCTCCTCCATTGTCGGAGCATGATGCAAGGCATAGCGATATGGCGGTCGCCATCAATAGTTTAGTTCGCATAAAATAGGGATTATATAAGATTAGTTATAAATGAATGGCAGTGACCATATTCTTTGGGGACAATGCCGCAACGTGCAAGTATATATTGATTAAGGATTGCGAATATAATCTATATTTTGTGGAAATGCAAGAGGAGTGGATGCTGCAGTTTCGGCAGAGTGAAAATAAATTTTGTTTCTGCCGAAGCGCATCAGTATATTTGCCAGAATATGTGCCATGAACCTGGCGAATGCAGGATTCCGGGCGGTGCCCGTATCTTCGTTCCGAATGTCAAAATGCTTCAGAGAGTCAAAATTGCTACTGTATCGTCATTCCCAGCTTGAACATAGGCATATACATCGCTATCAGGACGAATGCCACGATTATTCCTATTACAAGGATAAGGAATGGCTCTATTATGTTGTTGAGCTGCTTGATTTGATGTTCGAGTTCGGCATTCGTGTCGTTTGCCTGGGTCAAAAGCATCTGTTCGAGGGAATTGGTCTCCTCACCGACTTTCAGCAAAACGAGGAAACGCTTGCCATATAGAGTTTCATACTGTCCCATACCATCTGTCAAAGTCCGGCCCTTTTCTATCATCCGGCATATTTCAACGATTGATTTACGGTATGGATAAAATGCAATGATTCCCTGCATCAGATAAAGCGAGTGAAGAATGGGTACATCGGATGAAACGAGAAGATGCATTATTCTGCAGAACCGGGATACCTGATACTTCCTTACAAGCCCCGACACCAACGGAAGTTTCATTATTATTCCCGAGGAAATACTCTGATACCTGTCAGATGTGCCATAAATACGCCTGAGGCCATATAATGACAGCCCCAAAAGGAATATTATGCCAAGCACTGCCGGAGCGGACTCCGACATCCTGATTATCTGCCGGGTCACCGCAGGCAGCTCTCCTCCCATCCTTGCATATACTTGCTCAAACATCGGGACTACCACTAAAAGCATAAACACCAGGACGATTACGGCGACGGACAAGGTTATTATCGGGTAACTCAGAGCACTTGTCACCATCCTTTTCTGTTCTTCACGTTTCCGGTAATATTCAGTAAGAAACTCCAAAGACTCAACAAGGCGTCCGGTTTCCTCACCTATCCTCACCACGTTTCTGTCCAATTCGGTAAAGACTGTCTCTGTCTCCAGAGAGCGCCAGAGTTCCTTGCCGGAGACGACTTCATCGAATATGCGGACATACATAGCCCTCTCCTTGGCTTTGGCACCTTCTATTATCAGCTCAAAAGCACGGGAAAAACTCAGGCCCGAGCGAATCAAAGTCTGCAATTGCGAAAATAATGTACTTTTAAAATCCATAATCCATAAGTGTATCAGCCGGTTCTCCGCATACATAAAACACATTAATACCTCCATTCTTGATAACGCTGTCTGAACGGAACTCCAGGATTTCGTAATGCTCCAGCCAATCAAGATGCTCATATTCATCTGCTCTGTCAAATCGTTCGGCCTCACTATTGAGAATGTCCAGCCCGTCATATACGGCAAGGAGAAGAAGGCCTGACAAGGTCATGGTGACAAGTACCTCTACCAGCGTACTCGCCCTTAGCTCTAAATTTAATTCGGACATATCAAATATCTGTAAATTACCGTGCATCCGTTCTTGGCCTTTGCCGTAACCGTCACATCCTTCAAATCATCCGCCGCCTTGTACGGCTCAGATTCGATTTCAATGTCACCCCACATATAAGCATATGATGCCTTGTCCGCAGTTCCGGCTGCAAAGCTTTCAAGACATTGCCTGACCGCCTCCTCCATATCCACGGGAGACGCTCCGGAAAGATTAACCCGGGCGATATCCGTCATGGAACTCATGGCAATGAAGAACACCGTCAGAAAGATTACGGATGCCACCAATGCCTCCACAAGGGAGGCGCCTTTCAATGACTTTTTCATCTCACTTTCACTTCTATTTCGAATCTTCCGCTCCGCACAATCATATATTCAGGGAAGATTCCTTCGACCTTGAATTCACCGATCATTTCTCCAATGCTTAGCATATGCAGATTCCCATTTTTCAAAACCATAGCCCTCTGCACCGAACCATTGCCAATCAAGCCCTTGAATGTAAAATCCGGTACAGGAGGATGTTCCGGCTCTTTCCGGACAACCTTAACATGAGGAACAAAAGCCTTCTTTTCCGGCTTCGCTCTGACAAAATCCCCGATAAACGGGTCTCTGTAATCCAGTCTTAGAGAGTCCTTATGCCCCTTGTCCACTGGCTTCTCCGGTGTGCTCTTCACAATCGGCATCTGGGGCGGCCGGTTTCCGTGAACTACCTTCAGTATGATGACGCCCCAAATAATGACTACGGCAATCAGCAGAACAGCCGTCATAATCTTTTTCCTTTCCATACTCAATGCACCTTCTTTATCTTTTTCCGTTCATACGGACCTTTCAGGAATATCGGGAATGCCAGTGAATCACTCCTGACAATCTTTGTGTCATACAATGTTCCCGCATAGACATTCCTGTCTGAATAGTAATAGCAATCCTTTACATATGCGGCACCTCTTATGTCTCCCTCCAGATTGCACGAGCCGTCCACATACAGGAGCCCTTCCAACTTCGCCCCTTTCTTTTGGACATAGCTCGGATAACGCAACTGGCTGTCAGAGTTGCGGCTTGTGACAATGACGTAGCCTTTGACTTCCGCTCCTTTTTCCAAGATCACGTATGGCCTTTTATCTCCAGAATCCACATATATCCCGGAAGGATATTCCAAGGACGCCCCACCTCCCACAATTACGGAATCTGATGCAAAGACCTGAAGACTTCCCCGAAAACCTGTACTTATCTTCACTACGCGTCCGCAGATTACAGAGTCCTGCACGCCATATTGCAGTATCACTTCTTCATTATTCTGCCGGCATAATTTTCCCGCATATTCAAACCGGAAGGAATCAGCCGCAGGAAGTTCCGCTGAGGATGTCCTGAGAAGGCTTTCAGAAATAAGTTCTCCTGTATAGTATCTCGCGTTCACCTCCGTGTAGTTGATTCCATTCAGTGGCATATAAACCAGTCCGCCAATTCTTGCATCTCCCGCCAGAGACAATGCCCTGTTCCTGTCGCAAAGCCAGAATGCTGCCTTGGCATCGCATTCGTATTTCTTTCCGACAATAGTCCGGTACTTGTCCGGATAACTGTTGGAAAGTGTAACCTTCTCATACAGTCCGAAAGGCTCAACTGACACAGATATATCGTCATGGCCGGCAAACAGCTTCACCTCTGCGGAGTCTCCGGCAACACATAGCGCACTGTCGGCACAATACAGGACCAATGCCGACTTCAAATCCTCCCGCTGTTGTTTTTTATCGTGGTACAGCGAATATCTGTGCATATTCAGTGTAACTGCAGAGTACGCAAACAGGACCAGCAGAAGTATCAGAACGGACACCACCAGCACTGCCGGAAGGGCAAACCCATGAAGCTTATGCATTTCGCCGGCGTTCATAACCTATGATCTTCCACTTGCAGAACCGTCAATTCCAACTGCACTGTCTTGCCGCTCTTCCCGACCTTAATGGTACTGAATTCCGCACTGCTTATTTTTATATCCCGCACATTCTCAATACTGGACAATACCTTCAGAAGCCCGGCAAAATTTCCTGTCAGGTCCAGCTGCACCGAGACAAGGTGCAGGGCGCCCTCCCGTCCAATTTCTTTAGGAGAAAAGTGTCCGACGGACACCTTGTTTTCAGCACACACGCCTGATATCATCCGCATCAGGACACCGCTGCTGAGCATCGGAGCAGATGCAGAAGATTCATCCACTCCATCTGCCACATTGATTGTTCCGGCAGATTCCTTGGCCTGACGGTACTCCTTATACAGCTTTACCGTATCTGAAACAGACATGACATAAATAGTGACAGGAGCAAGCACCAGCAATGCCGTCAGCTTTATTATCGAAATACACTTCTTCATAGCATCATCTGTATCTTGAATCTGAACAAATCTTCCTTCCTGTCCTTCTCAAGCATAATTACATTGACAGTCTCACATTCCGCAGTGCTACGCAGACTGTCCACAAAGGACATTACAGTCTCAGATGAGAATGCATCGCCGCATATCCAAGCCTGTGCCTCCTTAAAAGCAAGAGATGTCAATCTCATATCATACGGGACCAATGGCGCCACATCGTCAGACAGCCCGGACATGTCAACATCCGGAACGGCTCTGTATTCCGTAAAGAGCCGTTCCTGTGCCTGCGTTACTGCCGAACGCCTCTTCGCCTCGACAGATTCCCTTGCATACGCGGAACGTATCTCGCCAAGTCTTTCCGTAAGTCCGGAATGTATGAAGAAGTTCGCAATAAGAATGGCAAGATATACAAGAAGTACGGGCAGCAGAATCCGCTTCAGGAATCTTGAGGCGAAGTAGTCTGACAGTGGCAAATCCTTCTTCAATGCTGACAGGGAAAGCCGCTTGAGGCGAATAGCGGTCATTTCTGCATCCATATCCACAGAATCCAAATTCCTGCACACGACAACACCTATTATCCGTACTGTTGAATCCTCAGTAGCGGAGTCCACGATGGACTTGCGCACATAGTCTATCGTGGACTTGTCGTGAACAGACACATAGAGGTCGGCATTCGCCTCTATCCGCCTGACTATCGGATCTGAAGCATCGTAACACTTGCTGCCGACAGTTTCTCCGGTCACGAAAACTACAGCGGCATCTCCATCAGGATGCCTCCGTTCAAGAGAGGCTGTTCCGGAGGCATAGACTCTGAGAACTAAGGCAGACACGCGACAAGGCAATATGAAATCCTTCCTAATCATTGTATGATCGTCGGCTTTATGAATATGTTAAGCCTGCTGTCGGTCTTCACCTTACGGGTCTTGCCGAAGATGGACCTCAGGACAGGCACCCTCACCACATACGGCAGTCCCTTGGATGCATTGTCCCTCAGGTTCTTCTCTATCCCGCCGAGAAGGACCATCTCGCCATCCTTGACCTTGATTATGGATGTGAAACTCCTCTTGGATATGCCTGGAGGAGCATACTTGTCATCATCATCAGTCGCCGTGAACTCATCCTGAGTCAGACTTATATCCATGGTTATCGTACTGTCCCTGCTCACATGAGGGGTAATGTCAAGCACAAAGCTGGCCTCGGCATTCTTCCACAGGTATGATTCCGACTGGAGAGGATTCTGAGTGCCTATTATGTTCACCTGGCTTTCCTTATAGTACTTGACCTCACCGCTTTTCAATGTGGCTTTGTGCCCGTTGAGTGTCGAAAGGCGCGGAGTGGAACGGAGGACTATCTTGCCTGCCTCTTCAAGCAATTGCAGGTCTGCATAGAACGAAGTCACAGGGCCGAGGTTGATTGAGCCAAGGCCACTGAATGACGCCAGAATCCTATTCAGAGACTCAGCATTGAGAGTGACATCCAGCCCCGGGCTTGCCGTGCCCCTGGCCTTCGTCTCACTTGAACCGATACCGATTCCAAGGCCTAGAGTCTGGGAATTGTTGGTCGTAGCATCAACTATAATCACATCTATGGAAATAAGAGGAACACTTTTGTCTATTTCATCAAGAAAAGCGGTAATCCTGTCACACCTGCCATCCTCACCGCTTATTACAAGGCAGTTCAAATCGTGGAAGGTCTTTATCTCCACCCCTTGTCTCATTTCTGCAGGAATTATGTCAACAATATTGTTCACAGTCCTGTACTTCATCGGATATACGGAGACTACGTACCCCGGCTGCTTGGGCCGGGCGGCCTGGGGATTCCTGTTCTCTTTAGACAGTATCCAGTCCCTGCTGTTCTCCTGACGTGCATATAGGCCGTTCACCATAGCGATGGTCTGCACGGCATCATCTATGCTCATTTCACGCCCGAAAGCAGAAAGCTCACGGTCAGCGATTGAATTGGGAACAACAATGTTCACACCTGTCACAGAAGCGAAACGCCTTGCAAGAGTATCGAGACGACAGGCTGAGAAGTCAAAGGAAACGGTTGAGCTGTCCTTTATGATGTCAACTATAGGGGAGGGGGCAGGAGATACATAATCTACAAGAGTCACAATATTGCCGACAATCACAGCATCTATACTCTTCTCCGTACATATGAAATACAGTACATCCTTCACGGGTTGTCCGATGAAATTGCAGGTAATGCTCTTCCTCCTGTCGAAGTCCACATCAATGCTGAGCCCGTTGGCAATCGCAATGCCCTTGACAAGTTCCGCAATCGAAAAGTTTGTCACCGAAACATCTATCCTCTGATTGTATGCGGTATCACGCACTGCCAGTTCATCCAGTCCGATGCGCAGCATCCTCTCCCTCGAATCCGCCTCTGCGAGCAACGGCATTGCAGCCAGAAATAAAAAAGTGCAAATCAATAATATGCGTTTCATAAACTGTCATTTAATAATGGTATGATTTCCTCATACGATGTCTCTCCATTCTCATATAGAGCCACAGCGGATTCCTTCAACGTCTTCACGCCCTTCCTGGAAAGATATGGACCCACGTCCTGAGCACCGTCCTTGACAGCCGCTGACAGATATTCATCCATCCTTATTATCTCATATATAGCCTTTCTTCCCCTGTAACCGGTATAATGGCAATTAGGACAGCCTGTCTTGACATAATGGCCTTCGGACTCACGCTTGCAGTGAGGACAAAGCAGGCGCACCAGCCTCTGGGCCACGCACGCAATCAGAGTCTCGGAAAGGAGATACGGATGCACACCCATGTCGGTCAGACGGGTAATGCAGCCCCAGGCACTGTTCGTGTGCAGGGTCGAGAGCAGGAGGTGTCCTGTCAGGGAACTCCTGATGGCCATCTCGGCAGTGTCCTCATCGCGAATCTCTCCTAACATTATTATATCTGGGTCCTGCCTCAGGAAGGTCCTGAGAGCCACTGGGAAGGTCAGGCCGATTTCCTCCTTGAGCTGTACCTGTCCCACTCCCTCAAGAGTGTATTCTATAGGGTCTTCAACAGTCAAAATGTTGTTGTCCACACGGTTGAGACGCTCCAGAGTGGCGTAAAGAGTCGTAGTCTTGCCAGAGCCGGTCGGTCCACTGATAAGTATCATCCCGTGAGGCCTGGATATCGAGGATGTATAGTCATCCATCTGTCTTTCATCAAGCCCGAGCTCATCCAGCATCAGATGCCTTTCGCCACAGGCAAGAAGCCTCAGGACAATCTTCTCACCGTGATTCACAGGCATGACTGATGTTCTGATGTCAAACTTTATCTCGCCGTGGGAATACATTATCCTGCCGTCCTGAGGAAGCCTCTTCTCCGAGATGTCAAGGTCGGACATTATCTTTATCCTGTTCACGAGACCCGGATATTCGCTCTGTTTGATGATATGCCTCTCAATCAGCCTGCCGTCTATCCTGAATCTGACACGGCACTTGTGCTCAGATGGTTCTATGTGTATGTCACTGGCCTGAAGCCTGTATGCCTCTTCTATCAGCTTGGCCACGAAGTCGAGGTCAGGGCTGAGACCCGAAACCTCACCTGGCTCCGACTGCCTGTAATAGGTAGAGAGCATCTGCGTGATTTCATCAGACGGGATCGGCCAGATCCTTACAACAAAGCCATACACTATGGCAATCTCGTGAATGATGGCATCATAATCCCGTTCCTTGTCGCTGAAACAGTAGAGGTTTGCATCGTGGTCCACCTCATACGGGACAAGGCGGTAATGGAAAGCCTCGTCACCGGTCAGCACCTGTAAGGCTTCCGTAGAGACTTTCGTTGGTTCATGTTGGTTCATTGCTAAATCATAACTGTTATTGTCTGAATGATAATCACAACTCCAAGACACGCGCCCATCCCTGTAACCAAAGGGATTTCCCGGCATCGCTGTCCTCTGATTCCTGACGCCCACCATACGGCAAGAGTCAGCATGGATGACACAACCAGAAACAGCACATAGTCATAGGGCTCAAAGTACGGCACCACAGCCAAGAGGAAGGCAAGGTCTCCTCCACCGGCCATCTCTGACAATCTCATTTTCCGCAGACGGGAATAAATGTGGAGCAACAGCCACAAGAGAAGAACTGTCAGAAGATTAAAAGCTGCATTGAACATTACCTGCCTCCATCCGAACTCAATCAGCGAAGCTGTCAGGAGCGTGATTCCAAAAATTACAAGATATACCATTCCTATCCTCCGGCTGCGCAGGTCGCTTAATGCCATTGCAGCCAGAGGCGGAATGCAGAGAAGACTCCACATAGGCTAATCACGGACTATCTCCGTCAGTTTCTTGTCCTGATCTATCTCCCAGATGTTATACTGGCCGTCCTTGTCAAAGTCCACGACGGAAATCGCGTGGGCCTTGAATCCGGATTCGCTCGCTTCGACTATCTCGATGCGGTAGTTCGCATTGCCGTCCTCCGTCACCAGGGGCTGCTGCTCGAAACCTATCTCGTCAAGGCTGTCCGAATATCTGGAGTATGTGTAGAAGTAGCTCTTCTGAAGAGTGTGCACGAATGCAAGCTGCTGCTGTGCTTCCATAGACTTCGCCCTCGAAATCAGAGGCATCAGATTAGGAAGTGCAATCAGCACAAGTATGCCGATTATAACCAGAACGACCAACATCTCGGGAAGGGAGAAGGCACGGAGGCCTTTTCCCTTATCAAATTTTCTGTAAATCATACTATTGTTTTTTCTTGCCGAAACGGTATCTGTAGCCTACATATAGATTGCTGACATTCATGAAGTTGTTCTCGGCAAGAGCACCTTTAACCCTGTTGTTCATACCGAAATCATAACCGGTAACGAGCTCGTGGTGTCCCTTGATCACAAAACCTACTCCAAGGTCAAGCCTTGCTTCAAAACGGCTGTACCTCACTCCCATGGCATCAAGTTCATCTTGAATCATATCATTGATTTTGTCAGACGTACTTCCGGATAATGCCGGTACTTTAAAGTCTGATTCACCATTGAAATAGTCATATGTCCCCTCTACCCTTATAGCGGATACCATCAGGTCAAAATTAGAACGGGAGGACATTCCGACAGAGAAGACAGGTCCGACATAGACGTACATTCCGAACTTCTCCGGTCTGATGTCAAACTTCCACTTCGCGTGAACAGGGATATTCAAAAAGTGCTCTTGAAGATGCTCCAAACCATATACATTCTCTACAGGGCAGTCAATCTCGGTAGCACGAAAAGACCAAATCCAGGCGTGAGATAAAATCTTTTCGTAATATGTATGTCATAATCCGCTCCCACCTGGGCTCCCAATCCAGGCATTATTCCTATTTGAGACTCTGCAGGAGTGATACTATAGTAGTATATTGCTCCCAAATCTGCCCTTACAGCCACCTGAGCCGAGGCTATAATAGCAAATGAGAAAGTGCATAACATAGTAACAAATCGTAAAGCAGCTCTATTCATAGCTTATTGTTTTAAAATTTCTTCTATAGTAAAGGAGTCATTATCCCACATCTCACTCATATCTATCGTTATGATATTTTTGTTCACCTCGACAGGGACAAGGAACAATGCACGTATACTCGCGGGTTCTCCAGGCTGCCAAAAACCAAGATAGGTTCTGCCATTCAAATTGCGAATTTCATATGTTGATATTGGATGAGAAAATGCCTGTTTGCGGTCATTCTGAATATACTCAATATCCGCATGGTAGCCCAATTTGGGATTGCCACTTTTAGATACTCTCGTTATCTTACATACCGTTGGAACCCCTTCAGTAAACACTTTAAGGTCATCCAAATGCCAGGCGTAACCAACTGTTATACCCACGGCAAAAACTGGTAATGACAAACAGATTGATAAAATCCAAAACTCCTTTCTGGTATAATTTAGTCTGAGTTTACCCATAATTTAAAATAAAACTTTATATACATTATTAATAGGTACTGCACCATATATCGGATTTGGAACAAAAATATTAACTTTATAATAATTTTTATTAGCAGTAATATAAATAGCATTTAATTCTCCTCCATACATGGAGTCACCAACTTCTATCTCCTTTTTATAAACATAGCTGCCCAATCCTTCACTTGCTGACCCGATAGGCTCAATCGCATTTATCTGATTTATTTTTGCTGCCATTTGATTTGCAGCAAGATATGTCACTGATGATAAAGCACCTGCACTGGCTCCAGCAATAGCTCCCTTCAGCGCAAAAGTCCACAGATCTCCTTGTCGTTGGTCATTGTAAAGATTATACATTACACCTCTAGTTACATTTTCGGCAACTCCAGACACACTGCTATATAATGTAGATGATAAAACAAATGCCACTTTCGGACTTAAATCCAAACTAGACATCATTTTTTGTAGAGGATGCTTCGAATATAGCCCAAATGTAACGGCATTTGAAGCTAATCCAGATGCGCCTTCGATAACAACCTCTCTACCAACATCTTTCCAATCGACTGGTTTTCCTGAACCCCACATTTCAGAAAGCTTTCCTGACGCTCCTGTTAATGCATCTCCCAAAGAAGAAGCAATAGTTGTCATTGCTAATGTCCCTGCCGCAGATAAACCCCATGCAGCTGCGAGTTGAGGTATAGCCGCTGTCAGCGCACCCGCTGCAAAACCAATACCAAACAGCATAAAAAATTCACCAGCGCTGTCAATAGTATCCATGTTCATTAGAACGTTGAATATTGCTCCTATCGCTCCACCAATTATAATATGCCAAAATTCACCATTTTCATCCACATATACAAGAGGATTATTCAAACAATATGAATATCGGTTGAAATTTTGGGTAAAATCCGGGGTCTGAACGAATGGGTCGGGGGAAAGGAAGCGTCCGAGGACCGGGTCATACAGGCGTGCGTTCATGTTGATGAGCCCGAACCATGTGAGATGTTCGTGTCCCGTGTAACCTCGTCCGAGCATCAGCCTCGGCTCAGTTCCGAGAGCAAATATCTCCTTTGTCTCCGGATTCCTCAGCCTGCCCCAAGGGTCATAACTGTTCTCTTCCACCAAAGTTCCGTCTGATGTGGCAATATGGGTTATATTGCCGAGGTAGTCCCGGCCGACATTATAGAATGTCCACGCTCCTGACCCTTCTTTGACATATACGGCAGGAGCAGAATATGCATCACCGCCAAGGTAAAGCCTTTCGACAGTGCCAGCTGGTGTCACGTCAAGCTCATACTGATTGCCGATATAGTATCTTGAAAGTACGGATGTCGCCCCGTCTGATATATTCATCTTGACTCTTGCCCCTTCTCCGTTGTAAGTGAAGGCCGCGCTTCTGCCACCTTCCGTCATAATTGATGGACGGCTATAGCAGGTATATGTAACATTCTGCACTCTTGATGGCACCACATCATCTTCCAAAGTCAATGATGTCACCTGATATGGCTTAGAACGGTTGCCGTAAGTCATGTCTCCGACGGAATCTATACTCTTGATATTGCCGTTGGCAGAATATGTAATCATCCTGTCATCAATTGCCACCAGGCGGTTCAGTTCATCATACCCGAATACCTCAGTCTGATTTCGCAGATTATCGGTCCTTGACATCAAATTGCCTTTCAACGGGTCAAATGAATATGAATAATCCATCACATCTCCCATAGTCCTTCTTGTCGGCATACCATAGGCATCGTATGAATATGTCCGGGTAATGGAGCCCGTAGAAACTGAAGTCGGCTGTCCGAATTCATTCTCGCCATTTATGAGGCGGACATGTTTTTCCTGTACTCCTATTCTGAGATTTGTCCCATTAACGTATGCAAAACCCTCAGTGGCGATTGCTCCATTCTGCGATTCGTATGCAATCGTACTGACATTGCTGCCAGACGTATAAGTAAACGTCTTCTTCAGCCATTTTCCGTCCGGAACAGTTTCCTTCATAGTCAGGATTCTGTCATAATTATCATATGTATATGTCTTGGATGTTCCGTTTGACGATGTTTCAGAAGTCAGAAGTCCATCTGAATTATATACATAATCTGTTGTATATTCTCCGGGACGCTCGACTTTTGTTGTACGCCCGAACTTGTCGGTATAAGTGACTATGCTTCCGTTAGGGTTAGTATGTGTAGCAACTGAGCTTCCATCGCTATTAAACACGGTGCTGTCAGTCTGTGTACCCGCACTCGGGTCAACAATCTTTGTCCTTCGGCCATAACCGTCATATTCGAACGTTGTGCTCAAACCACCGTTAACAGAGACTTTTGACGGCTGACCGTCAGCTCTCAGAGAATAGCTAATCGTTCCACCTGCATCCTGTACCTTGACAACATCTCCGTTGGAATTGATTGTTTTAATGGACCACACTCCATTTTTTGACTCTGTCGTTGTCTTCCCGTCATACGCCCAAGTGGTTATGTTTCCGGAAGCATGAGTGTATGATTTTGGCCTTAAATACTCATCATATTCATAAGTATTCCACAATGTCGCAGCAGATGTATTTTTGAACGGCAATGAGACCTTCTGTACCTGTCCATTCTTACCATAAACCTTATCAGTGAATATCCATTGCATATTATATCTCTGCGAACCGCTTCTGACTTCACGTCCTGCCGCATCATAATGCACTATCTTTTTCGGCTTTCCTGTAACAGACTCCGTAACCGTATAGCACCCTATACCGCCCCACTGCTCGGTTGTAGAAGATATTGTACCATCAGGGCTTGTACGCGATATAAGTTTTCCCCAATCGTTATTCTCATTTGTCGTTACTCTGCCTTTGTAATCTGTAACCTTTTTAGGATTGCCGAATTTATTGTAGCCTGAAAACGTTGTCCTCTGCCCCAATTCATTGGTTACACTCTGTAGATTTATACCGTTACCGTCATAAGTGTATTCTTTTCCGATGAACTCTGTAACATTATAAGGAGCTGACATCTCAGTCAAGACATTACCATATGTATCGTACGTCCAGCGGGTTTGAAGTTTTTGGTGCATTTTAGAAGGCGACGTTCCGACAGAGTCAATTCGCGTCAGAGGTTGCATCTTTTCATTGTATGTGTATATTTGCTTCTCAATCCAAAATGAAGCAGGAAGTGGAATTGTGGGTTTAATGGGATTAAGTATAGCAGTCGTATCAATCGGTCTAATCGGAGCAATTGGGCCAATCGGCTCATTTAATGACACATCTGCATTTAACTCATTATTGTAACCTGTTTCTGAAGTAATGATTGGTCGGGAAATGTCAATCTTGGCTGGAATTGTTTTTGTTCTCTTATCTGAAATAATGTTTCCCAAACAATAGTTATCAGAAGTGGTTTTATGTGCAAACTCAACTGTTTGTGATTCTTCAAGCAATCCACTGTCTCCTGTAGTCCGCTGCACCTTGATTGAAATAGGATAATCATACGAGTCATATACATAAGAAGTAGTCGATTTCAAGGTTGATAGGAGGTCAGTATGAACAACTTTTATCAATCTTGGATTCAATTTTCCGTAAGTCGTAGTATGAGTGTCATATGTATAATCAGTTATGTCATATGGATTATCCTGGGTCATCCTGTGGCCATGCACAAGACGTGTCGTAACCCCCATATTCTCAGGGTCCCTTGTCTCTATCGTCACAAGTTCCTTATTCGTGACGTTTCTGAAGTTGGTTGTCCTCACCTTGCCAAAACCGCAGAATCCCAATCCTTTTGTATGTATGCATGCATCGGAATACGTGTACCACAGGTCGGTGACTTGATCTGAACTTGACAAAGAAGGTGTAAGATAGCTCTGTGTATTATACAGGAGCTGAAGCGGGAAACGGCATTTGGCATAACCGTTTGCGCTATTGTAAGCCCTATCCGCATCCATGTTGTAAACATAGTTTGAAGAGGCCATGTTTGCGTAGTTGTTCACCGTAGTTGCTCCCAGGCTGTTTGTGAATTTGGTAAGGAGCCTCGAAGATGACAAATCCTGAGAGAATTTATACAGATTTACATAACAGTCCTCAATTGTAATGAAATCGCTCATGGTGTTATAACCCATTATATTACAAGGGACAAACTGAGTGCTTTCTGCAAACGAAAGTTGTGAAGTTATGCGATTGCCATATATGAAAGCTCCGTTCTCATTCAAGTAAATATCTACAGATGTGCCGTTTCTCTTGACCATATCCGGCAGTCCGTCATTATTTACATCGAAGAACATGTATTGGTCTTTTTCTGCAGTCTGTTCAAGTGATATGATATTTGTGGTGAACATGTTCCCTGTATACTCATATACATACCAGTATGGAGACGTACCGAGAGGCTTCCTTGCTATGTCAACATAGCCATCACCATTTATATCCAAAAAATAATAATCATGTGACGATAAAGTGGAAGAGGTTATTCCTTTGACTGTTTTCGTCAATGAAAGTTTGCTGCCGTTCAGATTATAAACATTCAGACCTGCTGCTGTAGCATGACATATTTCAGTTCTGCCGTCGCCATCAAGATCAATGCAGAATAAGTCATCATTTAAGCCTAATGACAGAATATTGGATTCGGATATTTCATAGCCAGAAGACAGGTTAATCACTGAGGCGTAGGAGGTCCTGGAATTCCCCAACGGATCCTCATTATAAGAGATGGTCAGTAGTTGTGTCTTACCATCACCTTTGAAATCACCTAAACGATAGCAACGCCACATGGGACTCACTAAATCACCATCCGTCACAATGCCGTTGACAGTCACATTAAACGCATTTTTCTGAAAAATCGAGCCAGTCGAGGCATTGCAGCCATAAACCGTTAGCCTTAATGTCGTGGTAGAGGAACTTGTTGAAGTGCCGTTGAAGTTCACTTTTACAATTTCATCAACACCGTCACCATCAATGTCAGCAGCGTTTATGCATTGGAATCCCGAGCCAACAGTAATGCTGTTGTCCACATCGCTCAGATAGCTCAATCTCGGAGCGACTAACACTACCTGATCTGCGGCATATCTACTGCCGTATTGCTTGTGTTCTTTTTTAAATGGCCAAATCCCGGTTTTTTTAGTCGCAGTGACATCATAATTACTGAATGCGGGCAAAATCATCACGCCATCGTTATAGCTGTTCGGCATATATTTTCCCCTTTCATAGAAAAATCTCACATCTGATGAAGATGAGAAGTATGAAGACAGGAAAAGAAAATCGCTCTTCCTTAAATCGTTCACTGAGGGATAAGCATAGTCGTTTGTATTGCCATAAGAAAATGCAAGAGGACGCAACTGCTCTCCTGACGCATTCTTACATCCGATGGATGTAAGAAGGTTTACCCCATCCCTAAACTCATGAGTAAGCTGATATGTGCACAAGTTATAGCCGTCGCTTACAGAAGTTATGCTTTTCAGAATACTGCTCTGATATGAAATCTGACCAGCACGGTATCGTGTATGATAGTCTGTTCTTGATGAATAATTGAATGTAAGTTTACCTATGTCAGTGTTGTTATTCTTGTGCCTGAAAAGAATTGTTGAAATCCTGTAATCAGAATTTGTATAGTTGTAATCGTATATAATCTGATTGCCAAATTTGTCCTCCCATAATGTTATAGGATAGACAGCCTTAGCAGATGTGTTGGAGGTCATTCCGTAAGTCGCCTTTGACCCGTCAGGGTATAATACGGTGAAATATTTGATAAAGTCTCCAGACATATTCTCTTTGACAATTATATGCCCTTTGGCCGTTTCCAGAAAATATTCCGATGTCGCATCGTCATTCCGTACCAGCGGTAAACCGTCTAAAGAATAGACCGCATTCAGATCATTGATGTTGGCTGGAGCAACTTTACCATTGTAATACAGATTTTTGTTGGCTATTGTTATGGATGACAAGCCACCGATGTTCCATCCGTACCCAGCCAGACCATTGCCTGCCTGACTATTATATTGCAGACTTATCTGAGGAGAGAATTTTGCCAAAGGCGTAATCATAACCGGCACATTGTACATACGCCCTCCGTAAGGTGTAACATCTTCTTGATACGGAATCTGACCGACGGCATATTCCGTATCATCTTCAGATAATGCCATTACAGGATAAGCATCATCCATATTAAATAGAGTTGCATTCAGCATCGTATGCTGTATTTCTTCCGTTGAAGCAGTCTTCAGGTAATCAACGGATTGCTCTATTTTAGAATTGTCTGCATTGGGATTTGGCGCACCGAAATCAAATTACTGCGGAGACACGACCTCTATTGAATCGCCTGCCGTCACCAATACCGTGTCAACTTGAGCAAACGCATAACCCCTGCCCGCAAATAAGCAGGCAAGAGTCATTGTTGACAATAGTGTTACTTTGCCAATCAAATGTCTTATGCTTTTCATATACGTTTCTGCGTTACGTTAATTCCTTGCGCAACAATTAGTGGAGATTCTAATGAACATAAAATAAGTTGAACTCTATTCCACCAGTATTTATTTTCAAAGAAACCGTCGTTATGCGCATCTTTCATATTATGCTCAAAAACATTACAGAGCATATTGTTTTTATTGACAGAAACCTGTACGAAATCGAATTCGGGAGTGTTCGATTCCTCCATAGCCGGAGATTCATTGGTGGCAGCCAATTCAACTGATGACACTCTGGTGGTTCTGTTCCCAGCAGCATCGTAACCATAAGTGACGACCGTCTGCGCCATACTTGACAGAGGTAGTGCCAAGAATGCAAATAAAAGTAAGCTTAGCCCTTTCATAAGAATGGTTTAAGAATTATGCCTACTCTTTTGAAGGATTTTCGGCAGCCTCCTATTCCTTGCATTTTGATTACTTAATAGTAAAAGTGCCCATAGCACCATAATTATCCGACCATATTATCAGATTAAATACACCTGCATAAGTTGGCACGGATAAATATTCAACGGATGAATATGGCAGATCTTCCATCTGTTCAACAATTTGTCCATGCGCATCAATAAGGTATATTGTTGGATTCCTAATACCGGAATATTCAATTTCTATCAGTCCTGTATCTTTCATTATAGCAGCATATACGTAGAGATTAATGGATCTGTCCACAGTGCCTTCGGACTGATACAATTCTTTAATGCGGATATCTTCTTTTGTGTCACGATGGTCATTTGCCGCGTTTGCGCAAACTCCCAAAATTGTAAGAAACAGTAGTACAATTACTTTTTTCATATAAAACTTTTTATTGGTTATTCGGCAAATGTATTTCAGGCAAAGTTTTCTTACAAATAAAAAGTTTTCATTTTTAAAAGTGTAACTTATTGAAAATCAATGGGGGGGGGATTTATGAAACTTTTTTATAAAATAACTAAGGGGTTGGTAACTTATTAGTTATCAACCCCTTAAAGTGTGGAAGAAAATGTATCTTGCAGGAAGACTTTACTTAGCCGTCTTGCCAAATAAATTGCGCAAAAAGATATCAATGTTAGTGTCTTTTTCTTCCAAAGCAAATTTCTTTCTCAAATTGCTGCTGAATTTATAGTATCCGCTTTGACTCATTCCCATATAATTAGCAATGTCTTTGCCCCTGAGACCAATTGTATAAAAACAGCAAAATCCGATTTCACTGTCTGTCAATCCATGCTTATGCAGATATTTTATAAACTTCGGATATGCAAGGCCAAATGAAAGACCGGTGGATTCAATGAAATAACGCTTATCGTTCATTAGGCGTCTTAATTCTTCTACAGCGTCATTTGAAAAAGACGGGACTATATTTGCCGCGATAAATTTATTCAACAATACCAGACGTTCTGCCACATGCTTTCGGACAGATGGATCCAATTCATTGTCGTTCAAGGTGTTTTTTAAACGTTCTATTTCCTGCAAAGTTTCATCATACATCTTGATATAGTTGTCCTTCTCTATTTCTAGCCGCTTCTTCTCCTCTGCATGTCGCAATCGCTCCGCAATTTGACGCTGTTCGGAAAGTTCAATGGCAACTTTGTGTTTTTCATCGGAAAGTTTCTTTTCCTTTCTGATCCAACGCATTCTGCTTATTATGAAGATTGCTGCAAGTAATAAAACCAATGTACACAATAATAGTATAGACATAGTATAATTCTTACGGAGCAATTCCATCTGCAAATCATGACGTTCCCTTATGAAATTGATGTCGGACTCAAAAAGTTTTCCATTCTTCTTTCCTGTAGCGTATATATAAGTTTTCCATTCTTCTTTCCTGTAGCGTATATATATTGGCGATATGAGTCTGTCGCCTCATGATAATTCCCAATGTCCGCATTTATATGCCCTGAAATAAGATGATAATATAAACTGTATCGTTTCTCATACTGCTTTGCCTTCTCTAAAGCTTCCAAGGCTTTCTTTAAGTCACCATCATAATAATACGCATTTGCGACAGAGAGCCAACGAATTATTGATGGCTCTGAAATTGTCGTCATATATTCTGAAATCATTTCTTTTGTGTTAAAGCGTCCGGTGAATTCATTCAGCATCAGCATTGCTGAATACCAGTTGCTCATCTGTCTTGGAGTAAGAATGTTCCAATATGATTTCAACTCATCAAGGCGCAAGCGCGCATTTAAAGTATCTTGATTATGGAGATGGCCTGTAACGACATCATTAAGAGTATTTATATGCCTTGTAGTATCTCCTGCCATCAAATAATACTTGGCAGTCTCTTCTGCTGAGCGAATTATCATATCGGAATCATACGAATATTGATAGATAACCATCTGGGCTTTATAGAGGCGTGCTATGGCCATCTTGTCATGTGCATATTCCACATATGGCTCGGCAACGGTGAAGCGCGAAATGGCATCGTCGTATTCTCCGGCATTCATCGCTATACGTCCCCAATAATAGCAGGTCTTCAGCCTATCATCGGCATTGCCGTGGTTTTGGTAATATTTCACGGCCGGTTTGATGATACTGTCATTTGCGACATCTATATAATTCTTGTCTAGGGCCATAGACATCAGCAGTGCATACTTGGCCTGCACTTTTCGGGTTGTCAACTCTGGCTGTTTTATGGATTTCAGTATTTCAAACGCCTGCTTTGGATATTCTTCCATCTTTACCTCTGCATTGCGCAATTTCTCCTCTACGGATTTCGCATCAGTGCATGATTGAAATATTGCAGCACAGAATGCTACAAACATAATGACAAATCTTTTCATATGGCTCAGTTAAAGGATTGCAAATATACATTATAAATATCCTAATTGCAATCATTTGAGACTTAGCGTAAAGAAGCAGATGCCCTCTGTCGTGTAGTTTTATATTTCCATATAGAAGCTGGATAAGTTGTTTTATTATTCGTATATTTGCCAGAATATGTGCCATGAACCTGGCGAATGCAGGGTTCCGGGCGGGTTCCGTACTCATGGCATACATGAATGAAAGCAATTGTAATTAATTGATATGGGAAAGATTATATTGACAGGCGACCGTCCTACCGGCAGGCTCCATCTGGGCCATTATGTAGGCTCGCTCAAAAGGAGGGTGGAACTGCAGAACTCCGGTGAATTTGAAAAGATTTTCATAATGATAGCCGATGCACAGGCTCTTACGGACAATGCGGACAATCCCGAGAAGATACGCCAGAACATAATAGAAGTGGCTCTTGATTATCTTTCATGCGGACTTGACCCGGAGAAAGTAACGATTTTCATACAGTCTCAGGTTCCTGAGTTGTGCGAACTCGCGTTTTATTACATGAATCTCGTAACAGTCCAGAGGCTCCAGCGCAACCCAACTGTAAAGTCGGAGATACAGATGCGTGGATTTTCCGAAGGCGACGATGATTCCCAGCAGTCAAGAAAGGGTATTCCGGTCGGCTTCTTCACCTATCCTATCAGCCAGGCTTCTGACATCACTGCTTTCCGGGCGACTACTGTCCCGGTCGGCGATGACCAGGCTCCGATGATAGAGCAGACCAGGGAAATCGTACATAAGTTCAACGCAGTCTATGGCGAGACACTCGTCACTCCCGAGATGCTTCTTCCTGAGAACCAGACATGCTGCCGTCTTCCTGGCACGGACGGCAAGGCCAAGATGAGCAAGTCACTTGGCAACTGCATATACCTTTCGGATACATCAAAAGAAATCAAGAAGAAAGTCAACAGCATGTTCACCGACCCGGGACATCTTCAGATAACCGACCCTGGCAAAGTTGAGGGCAATGTTGTGTTTACCTATCTTGACGCTTTCAGTGAGCCGGAGCATTTTGCCAAATTCCTTCCGGAATATGCCAATCTGGAGGAAATGAAAGAGCATTACCGCAGGGGAGGCCTTGGTGACGGCACATGCAAGAAATTTCTTTATAACATAATGGAGGATATCCTGAAGCCTATCCGTGAAAGGCGCGCTTCATATGAGCAGAATATTCCTCTTGTATATGAAATCCTCAGAAAAGGCAGCGAAGTTGCCCGTGTGGAGGCGGCAAAGACTTTGGCTGACGTGAGGAAGGCAATGAAAATAGATTATTTTGATGATGCGGAGCTGATAGCTGAGCATACGTTGAAATATAGGAAATAAAACCGTACCGCAGGGGCTGTGCTGATTTTCGGCACGGCTCCTGTCATAATTAATGTATAACTGTACTGAAACCTTTGCTATAATGAAGAAATGGTTGACCCAATTCGCCTCCGAAGACTGGATTATAGTTTTCGCGGGCGCGGCAGTGCTTGCTCTTGCCGCAATTTTTCCGGAGGCAATGCCTCATATGCCCAAGACTTTGTCCTCATCTGCGGACTATCTGGCGGCAGGATATATGCTGCTTTCCGTACTCGTTCTTGTGACTCTTACATCTTTCGCCTTGCGCAAGCCTCTCAAAAACATAGTCTCGTCCATACCGGCGCTGCTTGTGATTTTTGCGCTTACTCTTGTCGCCCAGCTGTTGGCGAATATACCGGCGGTTAAGGAATTCGGATTCGAGTCCGTATTCTTTGCGGTGATACTCGGTCTTGTCATAAGCAATTTCTTTAAAGTTCCGCAGTGGATGAAGCCTGCGGTGAACAGCGAGTTCTATATAAAGATAGGTATAATCTGCCTCGGTTCCACAATCCTTTTCGGTGATGTAATGAAATCAGGGGCATACGGCCTTGCCCAGTCAGTGCTTGTCGTATTCTCCGTATGGTATTTTGCGTACTGGATAGGCCGCAGGATGAAAGTGGACCCGGAGATGGGGACAATGCTTGCGAGTGCGGTGTCCATTTGCGGTGTGTCGGCTGCCATCGCGACATGCGGAGTCATCAAAGGAGACAACAAGAAGCTGTCTTATGTCGTGTCGCTTGTGCTCATTGTGGCTGTTCCAATGATGTATATTCTCCCGTGGCTTGCGAATCTGATGAATCTCTCTCCGGAAGTTACGGGCGCATGGCTCGGCGGCACAATTGATACAACAGGTGCTGTGGCTGCTGCCGGAACGCTTGCTGATACTCCTCAGACAGGTGACCTTGCTGCACAGACGGCCATTATCGTCAAATCATCGCAGAATGTGCTTCTTGGAGTCGCCGCATTCATCATATCGCTCATGTGGACTTATCAGGGACGCACTGATGAAGCCAAACCTACTGCGGGACTCATATGGGACCGTTTCCCTAAGTTTGTCGTTGGATTCATCCTTGCTTCGCTTGTGTTCAGCTTCTGCATGGAGCCTGAGACAGCCAAGGCTGTTGGAAAAGTCACCAAAGGCTTCCAGAACACTTTGTTCAGCATCGCCTTTGTTTGCATAGGACTTGAAACAAGATTCAAGGAAATATTCAGCAGGGAGAACAGGGTTCCTCTCAAGGTGTTCCTGTCTGCCCAGGCATTCAATGTGGCCGTCACGCTGGTGATTGCATATGTGATTTTCGGAATCATCAAGCCGGCTCTCTCATAGTGCCGGTATATCAGCATATAAAAAACGCCGTAGCCAGATCAGCCACGGCGTTTTTTATATATGTTCCCGAAGGTTATTTGCAGATAAGGAAATTTGATTTTCCAAGTCTTTTTGCCTTGTCATGGACAGATGAGGCTGTCGCTTCAGGTGCATATGTGAACTCCGGCAGAGTGCCCGTGAATGTTCCGGATATCTTGTGCGGAGTCACAGACGGATCCTGTCTGTTGAAGTCATCATATACTTCATAGCTGAAAGTATATTTGTTACCTGACTTGCTCACTGTCACTGTGCCTTTTACGAGGGGGGCGGCAGCGACTGCTTCTTTGTCCTCATTGTATCTGACATAGCATGACGGTGTGGCCTTGTCTCCCAAGCTTCCAGGAATCATGCTCCATGCCTCCTTTGTGTCTGCGATGGTGAATGTTCCGGTAGGGAATACCTTGTCGTCTCCCGGTGTCTTGGGCGAGAACATGTCAAATGCCAGAACTTCTAGCTCAGTTTCAAGGAATACCATGTAGTTGGTAGTATTGTTTTCATACAGGTCACCGAAATATACTATCTCTGTGCATGCGAGAGGGTTGCATACTACATCTTCCGTCAAAGTCGTCTGCGGAGGTGTGACGAATTCCTCTATCGCGCTCGTCCAGCTGCCTTTTACGGAATGTCCGTCAACTGTAGTGAGATTCACATTGAAAGTATATGTGTCGTCCGAATTGCGTGAAATCTTTATTTCGCCCTGGTTCATGACGCAATATTGTATGCTCATGTTTGCGTTGACGCGCTCGCAATATGTTCCTGCGGCAAAAAGTCCCATGCGCTCTCCCGGCTCGAAAGTGCCTGCCTCTTTTCCAGGCCTGTATGTTCCGGCAAAGTCTCCTCCTTTCGGTACGCGCAGGCTTATCTGGAACTTGGTTCCCTGCTCATTGACGTGCAGGCCGTCCGGAGTCACGTTCCTTGTGTCAAAGCAGCGGAGCAGCCAGTTGTCGCAATTGTCTTCCTCGAAAAGTGTCTTTGTTACATATGTAGGAGCGAGGGTTACATCTTTTCCTATTTCCCAAGTTTGTTCGTCGTCATTGCTCCAGTCATCCATGCTTACGGAGCCGGTATATGTGAACTTATACTTATCGCCTTCAGTAGTTGTGAGTTCGGCCTTGATGCTGTATCCGTCGTCAACGTGGCTTACCTCAATCGTTCCGTCCTTGAACCTGATGTTAACTATCTGGAACTGCTCTCCATGCTGTCCCTTGTTATATACCGCCAAAGTGTTCTTCAGGTCGAATGCGCCTTCTGCGCGCCCGTTATTTGCGGTATAAACGCCTTCAGGTAAGATAGGCTCGGTATGATCTTCACAGATTGCGCCCCAAAGGTCAAATGAAAGGATATAGTCGCCTTCGTTCATAGGTACTGTCACAGCGCCTCCGTCGTCTATCATTCCGATTTCTCCGTTAGCAAGCTCGAAGTAGTAATTGGCGTATCCCTCTTTCCAGAAATCACCGAAGTACATGCCGCTTTCCTCAACCTCACGGTCAAGCACTATTTCTGTCTGCCCGTCTGTACCTGGCTCCGGCTCAGGATCTGGCCCCGGATTCGGAGTCTCAATCGGATCCTGACATGAAACTGCCAGAGAAGCGAGCGCTACAGCTGCGGCGGAAAGTCCTCTCCAGTGAAAAAAGTCAATTTTCATAATGTGTAAACGTAAAAATAATTGTAAATATGTTATAAATTGTAAGTAAATCGGCTTTCATTCTTATGAAAAGTCATTGCAAAAATGCACAAAGCCATAATTCCGCAGCCATATATGATAAATGGGCAGTATCTGTCCTTGCGAAACGCTTGGCAAACATAGGTTAATTTTTTTGCAGGAAAAAATTTTTTAATAAATAAATTGATATATTTGCATGCTCTACAATGTGATTCGGACAATTTTCAAATGAATTGTTTCGTGTGTTGTCACGGTTCTGAGCGGGATTTATAAGCATATCTCAAAATTAACTTATAATTTATAATCATTATGAAGAAAATTTCTTTTTTTGCGCTTGCCGCATGCGCACTGGCCTTTAATGCGTGCAACGGTGATGACACACCAGACACTCCTAAGACACGTATCGAGACCATCTCGTTTGAAGATTGCGAGTTTGCCGCAAACAAAAGTGACAATACCGGAGCAAATAATCAGGAAATATCGTACGAAGAGTTCGGGGCGACATTTGTACATTATAATAAGTACGGCATGTATGGGGGGGGCCGTGATTGGCGGGTCTGCGGACACTTCTGTTGACGGTTCTTCCCAGTCAAGCCATCTGCGTGTGAACGGTGACAAGACATCTGAGACGCCGGGAGCAGCAGGAACGGCAAAGTTCGTGTCATTCTGCCTGAGCAAATATGTGAAGGACTATGACATGTCTTTCTCTTTCGCAGATGACAAGGAACACAAGATAGTTTCCGCTTTTGTAAACAACTCCGCATGCATGTACCAGCTTATGAAATTCGGCCGCTACTCGACAGAGGGATTTGTTGCCGGTGATTATTGCGAGGTCGTATTCACGGGTTATGATGCAGCCGGCGAGGAGACCGGTTCGGTTTCATTCGCTCTCGGAGATTACCGTGACGGCAAGGAGTTCGTGTGCGAGGATTGGACTAAGGTTGACCTCGCTGCTCTTGGAACAGTCAACAAAGTCGTGATTACTGTAGATGCTTCAAATGCTTCAGGTCTTGTCGGTGCTGAGGCTACGGCGGGCTTCTCAGTATGCCTTGACCAGATTGAGTTTGAGATTTCGGCAGGGGAGTAATTCCTCTTCCGTATCCAGAAAGAATAAGGAGGTGCCGCCGCTCGGGTTGCACCTCCTTTTCTTGTGAAGTTACCGGAATTTCCGGAAGCCCTTATCTTTCGTATTCTACCTTGGCCCTTACTTCTGCAATTGTCTTTACGTATTTTATGACATTGTCCCTCATGGAATCTGCCTTATAGGCTGCGAGTGCCTCCCAGTTTTCAAAGTCGGCGAGCATGACGGCATCGTAGGATGTGGCCCCTTCGTTGCGGTTTATACCGATTTCAATGTTCAGCAGTCCCGGCACAAGTCCCATGAGAGACTCATATTTTTCCTTGACTTCTTCCGCGAGTTCTTTGGGAGTCTTGTCATCTGATGACTTGAACTTCCACATTACGCAATATCTTACCATAATCTGTGAGTGTTTAGTGTTTTAACCGACGACTAAATTACGCAATTTCAATGATATTTCCAAAAGAATATGCCGGCAAAGGACAAAAAATGCTACAATGTGAAATAGACTTCATTTAATTGCGCATAATTTATTACATTTGCTATTTGTAACTGTCCTGGCCACGTTCCGATTTCATGCGAAGACGCCTTGCCGCGGACATTTGCCAAAGCCGCAATGACGACGCCGATAGAAAACGAACATGCTACAAAAGGAAGGCTGATAGCCCGTAACACCCTGATGCTTTACGTCAGGATGCTTTTTCTTATGCTCGTGAGCCTCTACACCTCAAGAGTGGTCCTCGGTGCTCTCGGAGAAGAGGATTATGGCATATATAATGTCATCGGGGGAGTCGTGGCAATGTTCACAGTCATCTCAGGGGCTTTGAGCTCGGCCGTCACGCGTTTCATAACATTCGGTCTTGCACGCGGGGACAGGGAGGAGCTGGGCAGGATTTATTCTACGGCAGTGACTGTGCAACTGGCCATAGCGGCGGCGGTTGTTCTGCTTGCGGAGCCTTCCGGACTGTGGTTCATATCAAACAAGATGACAATCGACCATTCGAGGATACCTGTTGCGAGGATGGTTCTCCATTTTTCGGTTTTTTCGTTTGCAGTGAATCTTATGAGTGTTCCGCAGATGGCTTCGATAACGGCCCATGAGAGAATGGGGGCATATGCCGGAATCGGTATTTTCGACGGGCTTTGCCGCCTTGCCGTGGCTTTCCTTATAATGGCGTCTCCATCTGACAGGCTTGTGTCCTATGCCGCTCTTATGGCTGTGGCCACCTTGCTTGTGCGCAGCGCATATTGGCTGTGGTGCAGGATGCATCTTCCTGAATGCCGTTACCGTTTCATATACGACCGGAAACTCATGCGGGAGATGGCGTCATTTGCCGGGTGGAATTTCATTGGGGTGACATCCGGGGTGCTGCGAGACCATGGTGGCAATATACTGGTCAATATTTTCTCCGGTCCGGCAGTCAATGCGGCCAGGGGAGTGGCGGTGCAGCTCAATGGAGCGGTGCAGGGATTCGTTTCCAATTTTATGACGGCCGTAAATCCCCAGATAACCAAATCATACGCCTGCGGGGACAGGGAGTATATGTTTGCTCTTATGCGCCGCTCCTCAAGGATGTCGTTTTATCTGCTGCTTGTGCTTGCCTTGCCGGTGATTTTCAATGCTGAATATATCCTCGGGCTGTGGCTTAAGGATGTGCCGGGGCATTCTGCCATGTTCGTCAGGCTTTTTCTTGTTTTCGCGCTCAGCGAGTCGCTGTCTTCTCCGCTTATAACCGGTATGCTTGCCACTGGAAGAATCAGGAACTATCAGATTGTGGTCGGAGGGCTTCAATTGCTGAACCTGCCTGTGTCGTACATTTTTCTTAAGGCGGGCTGTATGCCTGAGGTTACTGTGATTGTGGCCATAGTGCTTTCTCAGGTTTGCCTGTTCGCGCGTCTGGTGATGCTTGGAGGCATGACGGGATTTCCGGTCGGCACATATATAAGGAGGGTGTGGCTGAATGTGATACTTGTGGCATTTTCCGCTTGCGTGATTCCGGCTTTGCTGCATGGGCGTCTTGGCGGGGGATTCCGGGGCTTCGTGATGAGTGCTGCCGTATGTTTCTTATGTGCGTGTGTCTCTGTACTTTGGGCCGGATGCAGTGGGGATGAGAGGAGATGGATATTGAATGTTGTCAGAAAAGGAGGCAAGGCATGATAACTATAATTGACAGTGCGGCTTGCTGCGGATGTACGGCTTGTGTTAACATATGCCCGGTGCAATGCATTGTGATGCGGCGTGACCGTGAGGGCTTTGATTATCCTCTTGCCAATCCGGACAGGTGCATAGGCTGCGGAAAATGTGAGTCTGTCTGTCCTGTGCTCGAGCCTCTTGAGTCGCGCAGTCCGTTGGCTGTGATGGGAGGCCGCAGTGACGGGTTTGTTGAAGGAAGCGCATCAGGAGGAGTGTTCCCGCATGTCGCACGCAGGGTTATCGGTAATGGTGGAGTGGTGTTCGGTGCGGCTGTGGAGGATGACATGACGGTTGCCCATTGTGAGGCGGGAAGTATGGAGGAAGTCAATCGGTTCAGAGGGCCTAAATATGTACAGAGCGAGTTGTATGCGGCGTTTGAGGATGTACATGACAGACTTTGTGAAGGCATTAAAGTGCTTTTTTCGGGTACTCCTTGTCAGGTGGCCGGTCTGAGGAAATATTTGGACAAAAAGGCGCATGGACTTGACCTTTCTGCCCTTGTGACTGTGGATTTCGCCTGTCATGGCGTTCCCGGGCCGGGGCTTTGGGAAAAGTATGCAGGCTCTATGGAACGGGCGCACGGCTCCGGAATGACTGGAATCCGATTCCGTGACAAGAAGCGCAGCTGGTTCCATTATGATGTTGTCTATGAATTTGCAGGTTCTGCAGACGGTAGCTCTGGGGTCCGTGATGATGGGGCTTGCGGCTTGTCTGTACGCAGGAAATATGTTGAAGACCCGTATATGGCACTTTTTGTCCAGGACATGACATTGAGACCGTCGTGCTATAAGTGTCCGGTCCGGTCCGGGCGAAGCGGGAGCGACCTTACTCTTGCGGATTTGTGGAGTGTAAGGGAGTCGATGCCACGCCTTGATGATGACAGGGGAGCGAGCCTTGTATTGGTCAATACTGAAAAGGGGCGCAGGATGCTCGAAGGTCTTGTGCTGGAGGAGCTTGTTCCGGAACTTGCTATGGGAAATAATGGAGGTTTCGCGGAATCGGTGCCTGTGCCTGAACGGCGCAAAGAGTTTTTTGATTCTTTGGATTCGGCTGGTGACCTGCAGGCCTATATGTCAGGATTTGTACGCAGGGTGCCGCTTCCTAAAAGAATTGTCCGGGCTGTGCGTGCGGCTCTGGTAGGATTGAAGAGGAGGATTATGCGATGAAGATAGCTATAGTAACGTTGCCGTTTCACACGAATTATGGAGGTGTGCTTCAGGCCTATGCGCTTAGGCGGGTTCTTATGGAAATGGGACATGAGGTCTCCGTTCTTGCCCTCAGACACGGTATGCCGCTCCCGGTTTGGTGGAAGGCTCCGGCTGTATATGCCCGCAGGGCTTTTGTCAGACTGTTGAGAGGTTCCGGCGCTCCGGAAGTGTTCCGTGAACTGAGATACCGCAGGGAACTTCCCGTCGTGTCCTCTCAAGTGGGCCGTTTCGTGGATGAGCAGATAAGTCCAAAAGTCATTAATTCATACCGTGACATCCGGGAGGGACAGTATGATGCCTTCGTTGTGGGGAGCGACCAGGTGTGGCGTCCGAGGTATTTCGGCCGGATTGAGGATGCTTTTTTAGGATTCACAACGGGCTGGGAAGTGTTGCGTGTGTCATATGCTGCGTCTTTTGGAACGTCTGAATTGGAGTATAGTCCGGCTCAGCTTGCGTCATGTTCAGCTCTTTTGGGGAAATTTGATGCTGTGTCTGTGAGGGAGGAGGATGCTGTCGGGATTTGCCGGGACTGGTTCGGGTGCGGAAATGCCGTGCATGTGCTTGATCCGGTGATGCTTCTCGGGCGGGATGTCTATTCGGAGATTGCTTCGCGTGTGCCTTGCAGCGGGGCTGGGGGAAAACTGGTAATCTATATTCTTGACAATGATTTCCAGAAGGAGCATGTGGTCAGGTTTGTCGCAAATGCCGGCGGAATGGAGGTGTATGATGCTTCGGTGAGACCATATGACAGGAGGCTGCCTGTCAGTGAGAGGGTCGTGCCGCCTTTGGAACATTGGCTTGCGTGCATTCGTGATGCCGCGTTTGTGGTGACGGATTCGTTTCATGCCTGCGTGCTCTGCATCTTGTTTCATAAGCCGTTCATTGCAGTCGGCAACAGGGCGAGGGGAATGGCAAGGCTGAAGTCGCTGATGGAGATGTGTGCTCTGGAGCAGAGGCTTGTGCACGGGATAGATCCCGGGGACGACTGCCGGTTTTTCCTGGATGGTCCGTGCTGGGATGATGTTGACAGGAGGGTTCTTGCGCTGAGGCAGGTTTCCCTTGATTTCCTTTGCGGAGCATTGGAAAAGTGATTTGTAAATTCTGCTTTTTGACGTGCTCCGGGAGTGGACTGAAGAAAAGCAATTAATATTGATGATATATGGATAAGAACATGGTAAGCATAATAATCCCGGTTTACAATGCTGAGGAGTATCTGGACAGGTGCCTTGGAAGTGTGTTGGCGCAGGATTTCACCTCATATGAGGTCATTCTGGTCGATGACGGTAGCACGGATTCCTCTCCGCTGATATGTGACAGGTATTCTGCGACATCGGCGCGTTTCCGTACTTTGCACAAGCCGAATGCGGGGGTCAGTTCCGCGCGAAATGCCGGCCTTGACATCGCTGAGGGCGCGTATGTGATGTTCGTGGATTCGGATGATGCGCTTGCTCCGGGGGCTCTTTCCGCCATGATGAAGGATGTTTCAGGGGAGGGTATGCTGCTCGGGGGATATACCGTATATATTGACGGGATACCAGTGAAAGATGTCTGTCCAATGCGTGCAGTTTCGTACTGCCGTGATGAGATGGACTGTTTTTTCCAGGAAAACATAAGGCATAACTGCGAGATGCTTGACGCTCCGTGGGCCAAGATGTTCCGCCGCAAGGCAATAGGCAAACTGAGGTTCTGTGAGGGACTGAGTTATGCGGAAGACAAGTTGTTCGTGTTTAATTTCATGGCGGAGTGCAGTTCTGCCCGCACATGTCCTGTTCCTGTATATGAATATCATCTGCGTGCAGGCTCTTTGGGCAGTGACACATCTTCCGACCGTCATCTGATGCAGCTTAGGAGGTTTCTTCCTATGTATGCTGATGTGCTTTGCCGTCTTTCGAAGAAATATCCTTTATGCGTGAAGGTAAATGCCCTTTACCGGAAAGACCTTATCGGACGTTATGTGTGCCGTGCCCTGAATATATTTGCTTCGCGCAGGTCGGCGCTTCTCGGACGGGAATACCTTGTTTGGCTGTATGGCATGATGGATGTGGATTCCGGGCTTGGCCTGTTCTCTTTGCGTCCGGGACAATTCTTCAATCTGCTTTTGTATAAGATGAATAATGTAGATATGTCCTTGCGCGTTTATCGTTTTACATCCGGAATATTGGACAGGAAAAATGCGTGAGAAAATAAAAGTAGTCGTGATTTTTGAGAGCAGTCCTTTTGACCGCAAGGGGCTGTTCAATGCTGTGCATGAGCGCATAAGGCATCTTGCCGGAACGGGGGAGTGCGATGTTGATGCGTTCTGCATACATGCGCGTGACAATGTGCTGACACGTATGCTCAGGCATACTTCCAAGGTGCCTCATCCGGACACGGTTGTCATTGATGATGTGAAGTACAGGATGCTGTGGTACAGGTTTTCGGTGACAGACCATATGCTTGTGTGGAAACTTCACCGTGAGCCGTTGTTTTTTAGGACGCTCGTCGGGCGCGCGGTCACTATGCTCGAAGGATATGACGTTGTGTCCGCACATTCTTTTGCAGGTGCTCTAATTGCGGCGGAAGCGTCTGCGAGGTTCGGAATGCCGTATTATGTGTCCTGGCATGGTTCTGATGTCCATACTTTCCCTCGGCGTAATCCTTTGGTGCTGAGACGGACAAAGGCTTTGATGGAAGGGGCCGCGTGCAATTTCTTTGTGAGCAGGGCACTTTTGGAGTCTTCGTCATATATCTGTACCGATGCATGCAAGAGGGTATTGTACAATGGCGTTTCAGAGGCTTTTGTGCGCTTTCCCGAGCAGGACAGGCTTACGCTTAGGGCACGATTCGGGGTGGATGACAATAGCAGGGTGGTGGCTTTTGTCGGGAATCTTGTGGTGGTGAAGAATGTGACGGTGCTTCACCCTCTTTTCCGTGCCATACGTGCTGGATATGAGGGACCACTGCAATTCTGGATTGTGGGAGACGGGAAGCTTCATGACAAAGTGGTTCCTGCGATGCTGACAGATGATATGATTGACGTGCGTTTCTGGGGAAATGTCCCTTCCGAACAGATGCCTGCTATGATGAATTGCATTGATCTTCTTGTTCTTCCGAGCCTGAATGAAGGCCTGCCTCTCGTGACCGTTGAGGCTCTGAGATGCGGCGCTGCTGTAGTAGGGTCAGATGCCGGCGGCATTCCGGAAGTGATAGGACATGACTGCACCGTTCCCCTCGGCCCTGCTTTTGTCGAAAAAATGGCAGTCCTGGCCTGCCGCATGCTCTCTGATGATTGTCGCGGCAGTTTCGGAAACGATTGCTCCGAAAACGGCTGTTGTGACGACGGCTGCTGTGGCAACAGCTACTATGGCAGCGGAAGGACACTTCCCGATGAGATGGACTGGGACAAGACCGCAGCTGCCGAGCTTGATTTTATACGCGGGCTGGCTTGAAAACGGGGAGGCTTTTTTGGAAAAGTGGCCTGTGGGTGTAAACGGTTGATTGTTAGTGAATTGTTTGTAAGCGATTCCCCGTTCTGGGGGAATCGTGTTTTTACAAGTTCTTTGAATGTCAGGTGGCTATGTCCACGTGCGGCAAGTCTATTTAACGCTGCATTTACACCTTTATCAAAAACGGTTTAAATATCGGTCAAAGTTTTCACCGAATCGTTCAAGAATACAATTCCGTTTAAGAATCGCCCGATATTTTTACCGTTTTCGAACTCCTTTTGGTTCAAGTGAAAAAGCATGGCGGAAAACCAGTTCAGCCTTGCCCTCCGTTCTCAAAATTGTTTTTCGTAGTGCTCGCCGCAATCTTCAAATCTTGCGTAACACTTTCGGATTATATCCAGGCTGTTCACTATCCGGGTAGAGTCGTAACAATATATATAAGTTGATTATGGCTTCATGGGTATGCGAATTTGCGTACCTGTAATTGTGCATATTGTTGAATGATACGGTTTTATGTTTTGGAGCTTTTGTGCAAAAAACATACTCTGTAAGCTAAGCCTGTGCAGGTTTTATGCAGGTGGAGCAGAAAATGAAAAACAGCCTGCTCTCTATTCTGGTTTTGGAATCATAGGAAAAGCATTTTAATGATAATCTTTGCAATAGTTTGTAAATCAATTAATTGTAAAGGTGTGCTTCCTGGATGTACAGATAACTTCAGATTGCAGAAAATATAAGCGTAGATGTTGGAGCTTGCCAGTCAGCCCTTCTGTATGCACCTCGAATGCGAGAGGGGAGTGAAAAGAAAAACGCCTTTACAGCAATCTGTAACGGCGTTTCTTTTGGTGGGAGCAGAGGGAGTCGAACCCCCGACCCTCTGCTTGTAAGGCAGACGCTCTGAACCAACTGAGCTATGCTCCCTTCAGAAATGTTATGAACTTCTTCTCTTTCGTTGAAGAGGATTGCAAAGGTAGGCAAAAAAAACATATCTGCAAATATTTTTTGTGTTTTTTGAAAGTTTTTTGTCGATTTGGCCCGAAATTGCTATATTTGCAGTGTCGTTCATGGGGATGTTTTGGTTTTGACAGCATCTGACATTGGACGGTAAGCACGTCGGGCGTCGTGGGTTTGCCCGTTAATCTCAGCTCTCAAACAATTAGTTGGCAACAACACTTATGCACTCGCTGCGTAGTCTACCAAGTAGTCTCGCTTAATCCTTGCCGCCAAGGCTGCGGCAACGACGAGTATCCCTCCGACCTTTATTCCGGTTATGGTCGGAAATCGGGGTATCATCCAAACCGGATGCACGGAGTGACTCCTCTGAGCTCCGCCAAGATTTAGAGGATAAGCCTCCGGTAGCCCGTTGTCCGGCAGCCTGTGGCCCACAATCAAAGGATGACTAAGCGTGTAGAAAGCCGCTCGGTGCGGTGTTTGGACGGCGGTTCGAGTCCGCCCATCTCCACAATTGTATTTGAAAATCAATTGCTTGCAATTGTAACGAATTAAAAGGGGCTGAATAAAAAGTATTATTCAAGCCCCTTTTTCTTGTTTTTCGGTGAGGTCAATCAACCTTATTTCCCAAATATTCAATTGTCAAAGAGTTATTCGGACTTTTGGGCCCTCTCCTTTTAAATGGCATCAGGATTTCAAGATTGGCCATGCGTTCCTGGATTCTGGCGTGCGGGTCTTCAATATTGGAGCCACTGCTCTCCAAACCTTTGAACATCGTCTTAATCTGCTATCTCCGCCTGTACATGTCAAGAGCTTTTGCAGCAAGGGTATGAAGCTTTGGCTTTCCTTCCTTGTCCTTGATTTTAGCCCCCGATGTGGAGTGGTATGAGATAAAGGAGGCAGAATAATCATAGTAGATAACAAATATTTTTATTTGTTTTATTCCGAATAAATATATAAATTTACCTAGAAAAATTTAACAATAGAATGGACCGATTGCATCATAGCTTTCTATATTTCAGTCCTACGGATAGACTGTGGTGTCTTTATGTGGAAGTCAAGGGACTCTGAGGCCGGCGGTATGCGATACCGCTGAGAGAATTGCCCAAGATAATACATGGAAGACTGTATCCCGTTTTTTGTAAACTGTACGTTATCAATCTCACCTTATTAACTATGGTACCACCATATCGGCATGACCTGTCTTGATATCAGCATCTGATTCGAGGCAGCAGTAGTTTAGGAGTTCCGTTTATACTGTAAGACAAAACGGATAATGGAGCACCTGCAAAAGTATGTTTAGGAATAAATATCAGTATAGCAAGTTCAGGAACATTTAATTATATAGATCAGACTTCTTTTACTGATGCAGGTTTCCAATAGAAAGAACCGGCCTTAGGAAGGCTGGCAGATAAAATGGTCAGTCCGAAGTTACGGTTCAAATTGCACATAAGAAAAACTTTGTAATTAACTAAAATAAAATAATTACAAACTCTTAATAGCCCCATGATGGGACACTGGTGAAGACACTTATAAATGTAATGATACCATTATGCCGCCATACCATGAATTTCTTTCATATATACTTATAGTATAGTGAGGGCAACTGTGTTCAACTCCTGATGAAATCCTGAGTTATTGCAGAATCAGAAAATTTAATTCATTTCGCTATGAAATCAGTTTGTAAGATTTTTATACTGTTGTCCATTGTATCAGGTTTTACCGCTTGTAATAAACAGATTGGTACAGATATTAAAGACACTGATACTCCAAATGAGTATGAATGTCTGGTAGCAACCATCCACAATGCGGGCCTTGAGCAATATTTTGAAGAAAATTGTATCGGAGGGTTTGTAGGCAGTCTTATCGTAGGTGCAGTTTTTTCTTTAAAAGTTGATACCTATGATCCTTCTGATCCTCAAGGTGATATGAACTAAATAATGATTGCTATGAAAGACAAATTGAGATATATTCTGAACATGCTTTTCGGAGGTATAATAGGAGCTTTAATCACCATGTTTATAGGCGGGTCGTTTTCCTGGGAAAATTTTGGTCTGGCTGTACTTATAGTATCGGCAGTCCCGTTGTTGCTGCTTCTGCTGCAGGTATTGCTATATTTAATCAGAAAGTCCAAATGACATGTTCGGGTGATTTCCCCCGTTTTGGCTGTAAAGCCTTATTTGCGGGGGAATACCTGAAGGTACAAAAAGGCCTGCTGACTTTGTAAAACGAGATGTTTAAGAAGGTTCAGAATGACGAGACGGAAAGACGCTAAAGGTCCACTCCGTACCAATACCTCTGCATAACGTAGTAAAATCCGGCATTGATGCTGAAGGCATATTGCCAGATGAAACTTCTATCACAGTGGTCTGTTGGAATGGATGTGAAAAGAGGCCGTTCAGGATGCTTGTGATATAGGGATAGGTAATGGTACTTCTTGCTGCAGACCTCGGCGGATTGTTCTACGATATCGATAGCAAGGATCAGGATGTCCAGGAAGCCATATCGGGGCATGTAGCCAACGGTAAATGCCCTCTATAGCATCGGGAATGACTATTTCAGTTATTGTAAGCATGGAACAGATGCCAGGGCATTCCCATTATTGAGAATAACGAAGTTCAAGATAAAATACGGGAAGAGGCCTTGGATGTAAATATGACCGGTAATTTTACAATTACCATTTTTGCAGCTCAAATATAGCCAAAAGTCGAGAGCAGAGGGAAAATTTATTTTCACTATGCCGAGACACAAGCGTATATATGCGCGAAGCGCAAATATACGCCAAAGTCGAGAGCAGAAGCAAAGTTTACTTTGCCAAATGCATCCTCCTATTCGCTGCATTTGCTGATGTCCAGCACCTCAAGAACTTCTCCGCAGACTGTGAACCTCACGTTCATGCCGCAATATGACATCCCGTAAACCCTCTCCGGGTCATCATGATACGACGGACGCGGGTCCAGGGCAAGCACTTCGGAAAGGGCGGAAAGCATGGCTTCACTCCCTATCCTTTCTGCACAACCGTCTGGAATCACCACCTGCAACCTCCTGTCGCTCAGCGAATCCACATATCCGCACACTGATTCAGGACGGGAATCGGCATACCTTATATAAGGTTTGATGTCATAAATCGGAGTGCCGTCCATAAGATCGGCGCCACGTACGTTTATGCACGGCCCGTCGGGGGTGTTCTCCACTATGCTTTCAATCTCCACACAGGACAGGCCGATCGGATTCGGACGGAACGGCGAACGCGTAGCAAAAACACCGACATGCGCATTGCCTCCCAAACGCGGAGGACGGACGGTTGGCTGCCATGTACCGCATGCCTTGTTCGCGGAAAAGCCCCATATGAGCCACAGGTGCGAAAAATCCTCCAGCCCCCTCAATGCGGCCGGGTTCCTGTACTCTTTCTCGAACACGACAGTCCCGCGCAGTCCGCCTGCCAGCCCGCTTTGGCGCGGAATGCCGAATTTTTCCGGAAACTCAGTCCGTATGTAAGCTATAGGTTTAATTTCCATATGTGATGATGATGCACTTATTCCATTGAACATATTTCTCTATGCCGGTGTTGCATGGCCAGTGCCTCTCCGCTTCAACCTTGCCGCCCGCAGCATTTTGGATGGCACAAAAATAATGTTTTTATATGAGAGCGCCGACAGTACATCTTACCCACATGAGGAGATTTTCCCCGATGGCAATATAATTCAGGCAACGGCAGGATATGATTATCCGGTACAAAACATATATTTGCATAAAAATGAAAATGACATGGAGAAAAATGGAACGAGAAATGCCGCCATTGCATCAGACGGGCACGCCGAGCTGGCACGAATAATAGAGTTCTGCACCGAGATTGACAAACAGAAATTCATACGGAGACATACATATCTTACAGACGGGGTGCGGCTTGAAAACGATGCCGAGCATGCCTGGCATCTTGCTGTCATGGCAATTCTCCTGTCAGACTATGCGAACGAAAAAATAGATTTGCTGAAAGTGGTCAGCATGGTGCTGATACACGACCTCGTTGAGATATACGCTGGAGATACTTTCGCGTATGACGACGAGGGAAAACTGACGCAGAAGGCACGCGAGAGCGCAGCCGCAGACAAACTTTTCAGCATGCTGCCGGACAAAATGGAGATGAAGATGAGAGGGCTTTGGGATGAATTTGAGGCCTGGGAGAGTCCAGAGGCAAAATTCGCCCATACCATGGACAATTTCCAGCCGATGATGCTGCAGGCCGCCACAGACGGCAAATCATGGCAAGAAGACGGACGCACGCTTGCAGAAGTGCTCGGAAGAAACTCCAGGACGGCAGAAGGTTCCGAAATTCTCTGGGAATACGCCAAGTCAGAATTCATCTCAAAGCAAATTGCAAAGGGGCATCTGAAAGAATAATGTTCATGGCAGGGGAAGGGAATAGTTTTGGCATCATTTAGGCAGTAAAAAACTTCCCACAAAAATGTCGCAAGACAGGATATGAAAATTTTGACAAAATGAAAGATCTCTTAAAAGGTAAAATTGCCGTTGTCACAGGCGGCACGCGTGGCATCGGCTACGCGATTGTGAAAAAATATCTGGAGGCAGGAGCCTCTGTGGCACTTTGCGGCTCAAGACAGCAGACTGCAGAAGCTGCGCTTGAACGCATCAAAGAAGAATTTCCTGATGCAAGTGCAATGGCCATATGGCCAGACCTGACAGACCCTCAGTCAGTCGCCCTGGCATTTGCTGAAGTAAAGGGCAAATTCGGGAAGATAGACATTCTTGCCAACAATGCCGGCATCTCGCAAAGCACGGCATTATATGACTACACCGAAAAAGAGTTTGACGACATTCTCGAACTCAACATAAAGGCAGTCATGGTATGCAGTCAGGCGGCTGCACGGCTGATGAAAGAAGACGGAGGTGGCGTAATCGTAAACACAAGCTCAGTTGTGAGTCTTTATGGACAAGCTTCCGGGTGCGGTTACCCGGCATCAAAATATGCCGTGAACGGGCTTACGAAATCCCTTGCAAGAGAGCTCGCCAAAGACAAGATACGCGTCAATGCGGTAGCGCCCGGAATCATACGCACTGACATGGTGGTCAAATTGCCGGACCAGATGATACAGCCGCTGATAAGCAGAATCCCGGCCGGCAGAATGGGAGAGCCGGAAGACATTGCAAACGCTTTCCTGTTCCTGTCAAGCGACCTCGCCTCATACATAACAGGCGCAGTACTTTCTGTTGACGGAGGAGTCATAATCTGATTCTGTCGCACCAAAGGCAGCCCATTGCATAAATACGGGACATTGGATTCTGTTCAAACGGTCCCGACAAACACCAGCAATTCCATAAATGTCATATCGGTAACCCGGTTCAATGGTATTTATGGAATTTGCTTTTGCATTAGTGTGTGGTTTCAAGTATGATTGTGGAGACGGGCTGACTAAAGTCCTGGTTTTGAAATTTACTTGAATGTATCATTTATTGTGTTGGCAACAGAAAAAATATCCAAACTCCGCAAATCTTATAATTTTTCGGGAGCTGACTCCGCAAATCTTTTAAGATTTAAGGAATTTGCATATATTTGCGCTTCGCGCACATATACTGATGCGCTTCGGCAGAATCAAAGTAAACTTTGCTTCTGCTCTCAGCTTTATGTATATTTGCACAGAACAGAAAATAATGCAATATGATTAAAAGAGCCATAGAGGATAGGATAAATAATGCCCTCGCTAAGAAAAAAGCAGTAACTATTATGGGGCCGCGTCAGGTTGGAAAATCGACTCTTGCAGGTAAAATAATTCCCAAGGATGCAAAAATTCTTGAAATCAATGGCGATAACACTGATGTTCAGACAATGTTTGTAAATGTCGATGAGGCAAAAATGAAAATCCTCATCGGTAACAACAACTTCCTTTTCGTTGATGAGGCTCAGAAGATTGAGAATGTCGGCAATATGCTCAAAATCGTAGCTGAGAAATTCAAGGATGTCAGAATCATCGTTACCGGCAGTTCGGCATTCAAACTTGCAGAAGCAGTCAATGAGTCCTTGACTGGCAGAAAGCGCGAATTCAAACTATATCCCCTATCATTCAAAGAAATGGCGGAAGAAACAAGTGCTCTGGAAGAGTCAAGAATGATTGATCATAGACTGATTTATGGCTATTATCCCGAGGTTGTCATATCTCCTGGCGATGAGAAAGAAGTTCTCAAAGAACTATTATACAGTTACCTTTATAAAGATGTCATGGAGGAAAATAACATCGCCAAGCCCGATAAATTGGTAAAACTGGTTCAGGCGATTGCCTTTCAGATTGGTTCAACCATATCTGCAACTGAGCTATCGGGACTCGTCGGAATTGATGCAAAAACTGTAGAACGCTACATTGAGATACTCGAAAAGAGTTATATCATTTTTACTCTTCCATCATATGCCAAGAATCAACGGAACGAACTGAAGTTTGCACGCAAACTCTATTTTTGGGATATGGGAATCCGCAACGCTGTAATAGGCAATATGGCACCGGTATCCCTCAGATCCCCTGAAGAACTCGGTCATATGTGGGAAAACTTTGTAATTGCTGAACGACGCAAAAAAAATGAGTATGCCGGAAGAACATTTGTGCAGCACTACTTTTGGAGAACACAGCAAAAGAAAGAAGTTGACCTGATTGAGATTGAGGACGGAGTGATGACCGGCTTTGAAATAAAGAGAAAGGAAGGAAAACGTGTTGGAATTCCTGCACAATTTGCAGCTGCATATCCAGATGCTGAATTCGAATGCATCACACCAAGCGAATTGATGAAGTTCTTAATGTAATTGTCTCAACTGTATCGGGACAAATTAAAAACACTCGGCACAGCTGAGATAATGCAGCCAAGACATTCGGCTTCTTCTTTTTCAAACACTTTGCATAATACATCCGTATGTGAACTGGTTTGAGCTGACGCTCATATATACGCTTGGTTTCGGCATAGTGAAAATAAATTTTCCCTCTGCTCTCAACTTTTGCTATATTTGCGCCCACAAAACAAGAACCCATGAACACACTCTTACGCTCATCAGTCCTTGCCGGCATTGCAATTGGAATCGCAGGTTTCGGATACCTTGCCATCGGAGGGCTTGCCGGGGCCGTCCTTTTCTCATTCGGACTTCTGACAGTAGTCGGATACAGGCTCAAACTTTACACAGGAACAGCCGGTTTCATAAAGAAAAATGAATTTGGGCAGCTGCTTCTCATATTGGGGGGCAACATCGTAGGCTGTCTTCTTGTGGCCCTTCTTTCAAGGATGTCCCCTCTGGGGCTTCAGGAGTCTGCTCAGAAGATTCTTGAACTGCGTCTTTCCATTGGAGCGCTGCGTTGCGGGCTTCTTGGAATCGGATGCGGCTTCATAATGACTACGGCAGTTACGTTTGCCAGGGAAAAGAATTATCTGCCGCTGCTTTTCGGCGTGCCGATGTTCATCATATGCGGCTTCACTCACTGTGTCGCTGATGCATTCTACTATCTGTGCGTTCCGCTTGGCTTCATGAAAGAACATGCTCTTGAAATCCTCGGTGTATATGCATGCATCGTCCTGGGGAATTTCATCGGATGCAATCTTTACCGCCTGATTGCCGGTTCGTCTTCGGCAAACTGATTTTTCTTCAATAAGCAGACTGCTCTTCGGGATATGAGTTCAAGGCAGATGTGAAATGCATCTGCTTTCCGCTGTCCGGGTGACGGAATTCTATCTCAAGGGCATGCAGGCACAGTCTTGCTGACGTTGGCTTGCGGAATATGGAGCTGCTTCCGTAAAGCATGTCTCCTTCTATCGGACGTCCCAGACCGAGAACATGGGCCGAATGGATGCGCAACTGGTGTGTGCGTCCTGTTACCGGGCGGAAAATGACTTCGGCCCTTCCGTCCGGGCATATTTTTGTCACCTCATATTCGGTCACGCTTTCTTTTCCGCTTTTCAGGTCGGCCTTCTGTCTCGGGCGCTCATCATAGTCTGGTGACAGCGGAATGCTAATGCTGCCTTTGTCTCCTGTGCGGAGCATTGCAGAGGTTCCCGTGTGTCTCGTGACGGTACAGTTGCCAATATTGTCGGACTGCATCCCGCGTGATGCAATAGAGTCGGAGGCGGATAGTCTTGCTGTATATGTCTTTTTTACGGAATGGCTGCTGAATTGCTCCATCAGGCACGAGGCGGTTTCGTGGGTCTTTGCGAATACCATTATTCCGGACGTGTCCATGTCCAGCCTGTGTACGGAATATATTTCCGATGCGCTCCTTGTCCTGAGCCATTCCTGCAGCGAGATTCTTCCGTCCAGTCCGGGTACAGACGGCATTCCGGAAGGCTTGCTTGCCACTATTATGCTTCCGTCCTCGTATATTATTTCGGGATATCCGAACCATGCCTCCTCATCATCTGCCCTGTGTCCGACGGCTATCCCGCGCAGCATGAAACCAAGCAGGGGACCGCATTTGCTTGTGCATGACGGGTAGAAATGACCATGTGTGCGCACTGCGGTGCAAGGTGAGGCTCCATACCAGAATTCTCCCATTGCTACGGGACGGAGAAAGTGCCTGTACGCATATTCAAGCAGCTTCGGCGCAGCGCATTCTCCTGTTCCTCCCGGAGGGGCCAGGCCTTTCTGTGCGAATATTTCTGCCACTGACGCCTCTTCTCCGGTTGCATTATGAACTATATACCGGGAGAATATCCATTTCTGAAGGGCATCTGACATTGCTGCACGTCTTGATTTCAGACTTGCAATTTCATCAAGCCTTGAAGACAGTGAGTGTTCCGCAGCATTGATTTTCTCTGCCCACATTGATTTTAGACGTCTGATTTCGGCTTTTCCGAACTGGCTTTCACGTATGAGCTCTTCAAGCCGTGACTCATCGGCAGTTTCACTCCTTATGGCGTCGCGCTCCAGTTTTGCAAGCCGTGCTGAAGCCTTTGCGCTGTTTATATCCTCGTCCATCTGCCTTCGCATATCTGCAATTCCTTTGCGCATCTCAGACAGAACCTTGGAACTTTCCAGTTCGCGTATTTGCCGGTTTATTGATGAAATCTCTTCTTCTCTCTGCCTGAACGGGCATGATGGGTCAAGGAGGTCGTATATCGGCGGCACGAATCCTTCAATCAGGCTTTTGCCTCCGACATTGCCGGAAAATCCTGCGAGATAGCCTGTCCTGCCACTGCTGTCAATTGCGACAAGGACTCCGAGCATCTTGCCTTCAGAAAACCCGAGCGCGACCGCTTCATTGCCGCAGAGCCTGTTGATGTGTTCTGTAACATCCTGTGCGGCATGAATTACAAGAGGGTGGGGGACATATCTGAAAGGGTCAGTGAATGATCCGCTTATGGGATGCCGCCCTGCTGTGTCTTCACTGAAAATATGAAACAGGCTGTTGTCCATGTGTCTTTGCAGGAAAACTTTATCTGAGCGTGGTGTTGTTCTCAAGATATTCGCGGCACCATTCCCTGATTCCGCATTCTCCGCATTTTGGCTTGCGTGCCGTGCATACGTATCTGCCGTGAAGTATCAGCCAATGGTGCGCCTTGGGCCTCAGTTCAGGGGCGAATCCTTCCGTAAGGTCTTTCTCGACTTTTTCCACGGTCGTTCCGTCTGAGAGTCCTATCCGCCTTGCGACACGGAAGACATGGGTGTCGACGGCTATGACCGGCTTGTCATATACAACCGAGGCTATCACGTTCGCTGTCTTGCGTCCGACTCCCGGAAGTGTCTCGAGGAGCGCGGTCTCGGACGGGACCTCTGAGCCGAAATCACTTACGAGCTTCTGGGCCATGCCGATAAGGTGCCTGGCCTTGTTGTTCGGAAATGATATGGACTTTATAAGCTCATAGACCTCTTCGAAAGAAGCTTCTGCAAGGTCAGAAGGCTGTGGGAAGCGTGCGAATATCACAGGAGTGTGCATGTTTACACGCTTGTCGGTGCACTGGGCCGACAGTATGACGGCTATGAGCAGGTGGAACGGGGTGTCATAGTGCAGCTCCGTTTCGGCTGTTTCCATATTCCTTGAGAACCAGTCCGTTATCTTGCAGTAAAGGTCTTTGCCGTTCATGTCAGTTGTTGATGTCAAGGTCTATGATTTCGTCTTCTTTCTGTTCGGTGCATGTCTCGTCGCAGCATACCATGACTCTTCCCGGGTATTTCCCGAAAATCTGCCTGTTGTGTGTTACCATGACGACTGCAGTGCCTTTGTCCCTGTTGATGCCTGTGAGCAGTTTCATGATGCCGTCTGCAGTTTCCGGGTCAAGATTTCCGGTCGGCTCGTCTGCGATTATTACCTGCGGGTCGTTGAGCAGGGAGCGTGCTATGGCTATGCGCTGCTGCTCTCCTCCCGATAGCTGGTAAGGCATCTTGTGTGCCTTCCTCTCCATTCCGACTGCGCACAGAACCTCTCTTATCCTTTCTTCTATGGCCTTCTGGTCTTTCCATCCTGTGGCTTTGAGCACGAACAGCAGATTGTCCTCTATGCTCCTGTCCATCAGAAGCTGGAAATCCTGGAAGACAACTCCCATTTTCCTGCGCAGAAACGGGATTTCTTTTTCCTTTATGCCGTCCAACGAGAAGCCGCAAGCCTGTCCTTTTCCTTTAAGAAGAGGATTTTCCGCTATAATGGTCCGGATTATGGATGTCTTGCCTGTGCCGACTTTACCGACCAGATATACGAAATCTCCGGGATATACGTCCATGTTGAGTCCGTATATGACAGTGGCCTCTCCGTTGAGGATGTCCGCGTCCTTGAATGAAATGATAGGAGCCTTTTCTTCCATACTAAAAATATAAGCAATAAACACACAAATATAGTGGAAAATGGCTAAATTTGTAAAATTTTTGTTTGATGATGACAATGAAAAACATATTGGCGGTATTTTCCGCCGCCTTGCTGTCTTCTTTTGTGCCTGCCTCCGGTAACGGCGGTGTGCCGGATGGCAGTGACGGTGCCTCGGGAAACGGGTACCGGGAAATTCTCAGAATGCAGGAAAGCGGAATGCACAGCCGTTCACGTCTGCTGCTAAAGGATATTGCACGCGAGAGCGGAAAATCTTCTCCGGAAGGATATGCTGTTCTCAGTGAGGTCTCAATGGGACTTCCGGGTTATGAGGCACGTATGGATGCCTTCATTTCAGAGCATCCGTATTCGGTGCTTGTCCCTCAGATGAGATATCTTCATGCCTTGAATCTTTTTGACTCGCAGGACTACAAGGGGGCCGGGGAACTTCTTGAGACCGTACCGGCTTCGTGCATAGGACGCAGCAGGCTTGACGAGTATCTGTTCAAGAAGGCCTATTGTGACCTTGAGGCCGGTGAACTTGACAGGGCTTTGCTCCGGTTTGCTGAGATTGACAGGCGTCCGCTGTCGGACTTCACTGCTCCGGCGAGATATGGGGCCGCTTATATCAACTATGGGAAGAAGAATTTTCGTGAAGCCCTCGAATGGTTCGGGAAATCCGTCTCCGATGCGCGTTTCCGTGACATTTCCAACTATTATATAATGGAATGCCGTTTCATGCTTAAGGACTACAGGTTTGTGGCGGATAACGGCGAGCAGATGTACGGGGCGGTTCCTGAAGACAGGAAACCGCATCTTGCCAGGATAATTTCCGAGTCATGGCTCGTGCTTGGAGATGCCGGGAAGGCCCGTAAATATTATGATCTCGGTATTTCTGCCGGTGAAGCGCCTAAGACACGTGCGGACTGGTTCTACAGCGGTTCTGTGCTTTATGCGGTAAAGGATTACAGGGGCGCGGTTGAATGTTTCAGCAACATGGAGTCAAGGACTGATTCGATAGGTCAGATTGCCAATTACCAGCTCGGCTACAGCTATATACAGACAAAGAACAAGGTTGCCGCGCTGGATGCGTTCAAGGCCGCATCAGAGGCTTCGTTTGACCCGGAAATCGCAGAGGATGCGCATTTCAACTGGGCTAAGCTTGCTTTTGACATAAATAATGACTCTTCCGTGTTCAGCGGATATATCAGCAAATATCCGGACCGTGAGAAAGATGACCGCATTTACAATTATATCGCCGTGGCCGCCTTGCATAACCGTGACTACGCGGCTGCTGTTGACGCTTATGGAATGATAGATGAGCTGGACGAGGGCATGAGGAACAATTATATGAAAGCCAATTACCTGAGGGCAAGCCAGCTTGTTGCCAACGGGTCGTGGCGCATGGCTGTCCCTTGCCTTAAGGTGGCTGCATATTATTCGGACAGGAACAGCAGGTTCAATCAGCTCACGCGTTTCTGGCTTGCTGAATCGTACTACAGGAGCGACCGTTATGACGAGGCGCTTGAGGTATTGACTGACCTTTATAACATGTCGGCTCTTTACAGGCAGCCTGAGTTCTCTCTGATTCCTTACGGCATCGCATATTGCCATTTCCGCAAGTCGGACTATCCTGCCGCCATGAAATGGTTCAACATCTATGTCTCCGGAAAGTCCAAGGAGTACAGGAAAGACGCCCTCGAGAGGATAGGGGACTGCCATTTTATTGTGAAGGACTATAAGAATGCCTGCCTGGCATATGACAGGGTTGCGGAAGAATATAATGATGTGAATGACATTTATCCGTATTATCAGGCTGCGATTGCCTATGGCCTTTCAGGAAAGCAGGACAAGAAGATTTCCGTTCTTTCAAAGGTGTTCGGGGCGTCTGCGGATGCGGAATTTTATCCGGAGGCTCTGTTTGAGCTTGGCCGCGCATATGTGGTGAAGGATGATGATGAAAATGCGTTCAAATGCTTCCGCACTCTTGCAGACGGCGTAAAAGACAGCTCCTATGTCGCTCGTGCCTATCTTGAGATGGGCTCGCTGGCAAGAAACCAGTCCCAGTTCAATGATGCCCTCGGATATTACAAGACTGTCGTTGAGCAGATGTCCGGTTCGGGCTATGCTGAGGACGCGCTTGCCGCCATCGAGTCTGTCTATCAGACCAGGAATGAGCCTGAGGAGTATCTTGCTTATATAGAGGCTCTCGGAATGGGCTCGTCAAAGACTCCTGATGAGAGGGAGGAGATGATATTCGGCTCTGCGGAGCAGATTTATCTCTCTGGCAATTATCAGAAGGCCCTTGCGGCTCTCCAGTCGTACAGGGAGAATTATCCTGCCGGAAAGAATGTCTGCAAGTCAGATTTCTATATGGCTGAGTCGTACAGGAATCTCGGGAAATATGAGCAGGCTTGCGACTGTTACGAAAAAGTCATCGCAGACGGCTCCGGAGCGTTTGTGGAATTGTCAATGCTCAATTTCTCCGACCTGTCGTACAGGATGGAGCGCTGGGACGATGCTCTGGGAGGATATTCTTCATTGTATTCGTCCGCCCTGCTTGAAAACAACAAGTCGCTCGCATTGTACGGAATGATGCGCTCCGCATATCGCGCCCATAAATATGATGAGGCCATAAAGAATGCTGACGTGGTTCTTCTTGACGGTGCTGCGGCAGGGGAAATCAGGCGTGAGGCAGATTTCATAAAGGCCAGGTCTTACCTTGCGACGAGCCGCAGAAATGAGGCTTTCGGGATTCTTTCCAAGCTGGCTGCGGATGTGTCTGACGGGTATGGTGCCGAGGCTGCTTACCTGATTATTCTTGACAGCTATGACAAGGGTGATTTCGAGGCCGTACAGGCTAAGGCATACGAATTTGCGGATGCCGGCTCAGGGCAGAATTATTGGCTTGCCAAGATTTACATAGTTCTCGGTGACTCGTTTGCCGAGGTGGGGGATTTCGCCCAGGCCAGGGCCACATTCGGAAGTATCCTTGACGGGTACAGTCCGGAAGGTCCTGACGATGATGTGCTTGACAATGTGAAGATGCGCATAGGCAAGCTGGATTCACTTATGGCAGAAACCGAATAAACAGAAAGAAAATGAACAGAAACATATTGTTCCGCCTTATTCCGCTGGCGGTGTCGGCTGCGCTTCCTTTTGCTGCGGCAGCCCAGAATCTCGACCCGACAGTTGTGGTGGACCGCAATTATGAGGGCAAATTGATGGAGGTGCACAAGCCTTCTCTGAAGATGCAGGTGCCTGATTCCGTCACGAGGTTTGACCTTGATTTCGATTATTCCGTATTTGAAAACCCTTATAAGGGTTCATATGAGTTCAGTCCATATACTGTCAAGATGCATCCTGCTTCATCGGCGTCAGCGCCGAAGAAATTGTATCTGCGTGCAGGAGCGGGCTATCCTCTGCGTCCTGTTTTTGACTTGGTGTGGTCTCCGTCTTTCAAAAAGGGATTCCGGATGGATGTATATGCCCTCCACAGGTCTTATGTGGGAAATTACAGGTCTTTCAGCCCTTCAGCTGAGCCTCAATCGGGAACTGTGAAGATAGACAGGTGGCGTTCGGATGACGGAAGCGTGCGCACTTGGAGCGGCTATGATTTCAGCACCAGGGCAGGCCTTGACGGAAGCTATGACTGGAAAAAGGGTACGGCTGTCTTTGATGTGTCATATTTCGGGCTGGCATCTGACGACAGGCAGCGTAGGCGTGGCTATGATGCGTTGGACGTGAAGGCTGGTGTATGCTCCGTGCCTTCTGACGGGCCGCATTTCCTTTATGATGTGACGGCTTCCTACCGTTTCGCAAATGACAAGGCCAAGTATCGTGCAGGAAATTCATATGTGCTTGATGAGCATCTGTTCGGGGCTGACGCTTCTTTGGGATGGGCTTTTGCAGGAGGGCACAGGATGCTGTTTGATTTTGCGCTGGATGTCGCGGCTTATTCTGGAGGGGCAGATGCCGCTGCCGGTAATTTCCGCATAATCCCGCATTATATGTTTGTGAAGGGAAGGTGGAATCTTGACTTGGGCCTGCGTCTTTCGATGATTGCAAGCCAGGCAGATACCGCTGGAATGTTCACTTCACGTGACCAGATTATATATCCTGATGTGACTGTTAGCTTTGCCGCCATCCCTGACGCCATGTCGCTTTATGCCAAGGCAACAGGCGGAAGCTCTCTCAACACTTATGCTCGTGTACTTGAGGTAAACCGTCATGCGGACCTTGCTTTTGCGAGGGGCGGGGGCGCTGTCCTGGACAATACTGTCGAGCGTTTGTCTGTCATGATAGGAATGGAGGGACGAATAGGGATGCAGTTCAGCTATGACCTCAGGGCAGGTTATTCGAATTACGGGAATGCCATGCTTGATGCTGTGGCATTGGTGGCCGAGCCACAGGACGGCAGCCTGAAATATCTTCCAGGTTTGGGGTACTCCTCTTACAGGAAATGTTTTGCCCAGGCGGAACTTTGCTGGAAAAATGAGAGCATAAGGCTTGACGGCCTGGTGAATTATGCGCATGTATGGGGCTTGGACCGTGCTTCGGGATTGTTTGCTCCTGCTTCTCTTACCGGTGATGTGGCATTCGAGTACAATTGGAACAGGCGCATATTCGCAGGTGTGGACTGTGCTTTCTCCACGGCTCGCCGCGGAGGGCTTCTGTATCCTTCCGGAGAACTTTACGGGGCTGTACTTCCGGGATATGCGGACCTTGGCCTTTCTCTTGAGGTGGCTCTCACAAGGAGTTTCTCTTTATGGGCCCGCGGGGAGAATCTGCTGAACATGACAGTGCAGCGCAATCCACTGTATGCGGAGCAGGGCATCGGTTTCACTCTTGGAATCAGTCTGAATTTGTAAGAATCAGATGGCATAAATTCAACAAGTTCTCAGAAAAATTGCTATATTTGTCCGTTTGTTTTCCTTGCTTGCCGTTAATGGCCGGGAGAACATGGAAGAAAGAAAAAGAAAAGACAGACAATGAGCGAAGAAGTAATCAACAATTCGGCGGCGGAACAGTATTCCGCTAACAGCATTCAGGTGCTGGAAGGTCTTGAGGCGGTTAGGAAACGCCCGTCAATGTATATAGGAGACATAGGTGAGAGAGGACTTCACCATCTGGTCTATGAGGTGGTGGACAACAGTATCGATGAGGCCCTGGCCGGATATTGTACCAATATCGAAGTTTTTATAAATGAGGACAATTCGATAACCGTACGTGACAACGGACGAGGCATACCTACGGGAATGCATGAGAAGGAGCACCGCTCTGCTCTCGAGGTCGTGCTGACAGTCCTGCATGCGGGAGGTAAATTCAGCAAGGACAGCTATAAGGTGTCCGGAGGTCTTCATGGAGTCGGAGTTTCCTGCGTGAATGCGCTTTCAGACTATCTTAAGGCGGAGATTCACCGTGAGGGAAAAGTTTTTGTGCAGGAATATTCGCAGGGAAAGCCTTACAAGCCGGTTGAGGTGGTAGGAGAGGCTTCGGATACAGGTACTACCGTTACCTTCCATCCGGACCCTGAGATTTTCCAGGTCACTACTGTTTATAAATATGATACTCTCGCAGCCCGTCTGAGGGAGCTTGCATATCTTAATAAGGGCATTCATCTTACATTGACGGACAAGAGGACGCTTGTGCCTGATGTGGATGAGAACGGCAATGAATTGCAGACCACACATTTCAGACAGGACATATTCTATTCGAAGGACGGTCTGAAGGAGTTTGTCGAGTATCTTGACGGAGGTGCGGAGAAGCTTATCGAGACGCCTATTTGCCTTGAGACTGACAAGATTATACCTATCGAGGTTGCCCTGCAGTACAACACTGGATATACGGAGAAAATCTACTCCTATGTAAATAACATCAACACCATCGAGGGAGGTACGCATCTCCAGGGATTCAAGATGGGACTTACCAGAACTCTGAAGAACTATGCGGACAAGAACGGCCTTCTTGCAAAGCTTAAGTTTGATCTGGCAGCGGATGATTTCCGTGAGGGTCTGACTGCGGTTGTGTCGGTCAAGGTGGCTGAGCCTCAGTTCGAGGGACAGACCAAGACGAAGCTCGGAAACGGCGAGGTCGTGTCCGCGGTGTCACAGGCAACGGCAGCAGCTCTTGAGGCTTATCTTGAGGAGAACCCGAAAGAGGCCAAGATGATAGTTGACAAGGTGATTCTTGCCGCAACTGCACGCCATGCCGCAAGGAAGGCGCGTGAGATGGTTCAGAGGAAGACCGTCATGTCTGGTGCGGGAATGCCGGGAAAACTTGCCGACTGTTCTGAGAGGAATCCGGAGAAATGCGAGCTCTTCCTTGTCGAGGGAGATTCCGCAGGCGGTACCGCAAAGCAGGGACGTGACCGTATGACCCAGGCCATCCTTCCGCTCAGGGGTAAGATTCTGAATGTGGAGAAAGCCATGGAGCACAGGGTGTTCGAAAGCGAGGAAATCCGCAATATCTACACGGCCCTCGGTGTTACCGTAGGTACTGAAGAGGATAGCAAGGCATTGAATCTCAGCAAGCTCCGCTATCACAAGGTCATAATCATGACCGATGCCGATGTCGATGGCAGCCATATCGCCACTCTCATCCTGACCTTCTTCTTCCGTTATATGATTGACCTTATAAAGAACGGATACGTATATCTGGCTACTCCGCCTCTGTATCTTGTTAAGAAAGGAAAGGAGGAGATATACTGCTGGACAGAGGCTCAGCGCAAGGAAGCTACCATGCAGTTGGGCAAGGGCTCTGACAAGGGCGTTTTCGTGCAGCGCTACAAAGGTCTCGGAGAGATGAGTGCCGAGCAGCTGCAGTCCACCACAATGGACCCGGAGAAGAGGCTTCTGCGTCAGATTACAATCGAGAACGCTGCCGAGGCGGAGCGTACCTTCTCAATGCTTATGGGTGATGATGTGCCGCCTCGCCGTGAGTTCATCGAGCAGAATGCCCACTATGCCAACATTGACGCATAGGCGGGAAGTTCCCAAATTAATTGAAAATTGTACTGAAACATTATTATAACAGCCATGACTGACATTTTTGACAGAATTGAAAAACATTCCGGCGGCCCGCTCGGACAGTATGCGGCTAAGGCCTTCGGATATTACATGTTCCCTAAACTTGAGGGCGAGCTTGGCCCGCATATGAAATTCCAGGGCAGGGATGTGCTATGCTGGAGCCTGAACAACTATCTCGGGCTTGCGAATCATCCTGAGGTGAGAAAAGCGGATGCCGAAGCTGCAGCGAAATGGGGTCTTGCGTACCCTATGGGAAGCCGCATGATGACAGGCCATACTGACCTTCACGAGAGGTTCGAGAGGGAGCTTGCAGAGTTCGAGAGAAAAGAGGACGCTTTCCTTTTCAATTTCGGATATCAGGGAATACTTTCCACTATTGACGCGCTCATGGACCGTCACGATGTCATCGTTTATGACTCTGAGGCACATGCCTGCCTTATCGACGGTGCGCGCCTGCATATGGGAAAGAGGATGACATACCGTCATAATGACTATGAAAGCTGTGAGAAGACTCTCCAGAGGGCTACAAGGCTCTGTGAGGAGACAGGCGGAGGAATCCTTCTCATCACAGAGGGTGTATATGGAATGACCGGAGCGCTCGGATTCCTTGACAAGATTGTTGAGCTGAAGAAGAAATACAAGTTCCGTATCCTCATCGACGATGCCCATGGTTTCGGAAATATGGGTCCTACTGGCCGCGGAACATCAGAGCATTTCGGCGTGATGGATGACATTGACCTTTATATCGGCGCATATGCCAAGTCTATGGCTTCTATCGGAGGTTTTGTTGCAGGTCCTAAGTCTGTCATCAATTATCTCCGCTATAACATGCGTTCCCAGATTTACGCGAAGTCGCTTCCTATGGCTTTCGTGGAGGGAGGACTCAAGAGGCTTGAGATTATCCGCAGCGCGGAGGGAGACAAGCTCCGTCAGAAGCTTTTCACCGTTACGAGAGCTCTCCAGGACGGTTTCCGCAACCTCGGCTTTGAAATCGGCCCTGCTCAGGCATGCGTGACTCCGGTGCAGATAAAGGGAGGCGTAGGCCAGGCTTCAAAGATTGCAGTTGACCTTCGTCAGAACTACGGAATCTTCTGCTCTATAGTGGTTTATCCTGTGATACCTAAGGGAATGATCATATTCCGCATAATATCTACTGCAGCCCATTCAATGGAGGACGTGGAATATACTCTCAAGGCCTTCACTGAGGTACGCGAGAAGCTGGATGCGGGAGTATATGATGCTCCGGACGGTGATATCGTGGACATGGCCATAAAATAGTCTATGGCAGAATATCTTGTTCCGCCCATTTGCGGGTGGACATATCTATACGGCAGCAATGCCGGTGCATCAGTGTCGTCACGTATCGTGGCGGCACTGACTATGCATTTGAACCCGCAGCTGTTTTCAGAGGCGCTTCAGGAGGCGGCGGTGCGTTTCCCGCAGATGTCGGTATGTCTTGCTGTACGCGACGGCAGGTACGTATTTGAGCCGGTTTCGGCTCCGGTGCCGCTTTTCAAGTGCGGGGAAGAGCCGTATGATTTCAGGGATGAGGCATTGCGCGGCTATCTTTTCAAGGTGTCGTATGTACACAAGACTGTGTATTTCGATTTTCATCGTGCGCTTTCTGATGAGTATGGCATGATGACCTTCGCCAAGGCCGTGCTTTTCCGTTATTTCGAGCTCTCAGGTTTTCCTGTGGAGAATGACGGGTCCGTGAAGCTCATGTCCGGGTCTTATTTCAAGGCAGAGGGAGATGATCCGATGTTGCGGATGGAGGATATCAATGCTTCCCGTCCAGTGTGGTATATGGATGCCAAGGCAGCTGTGCCTGCCCTGTCGGAGAGCGGGGAGGAAGAGGTCGTGCTGGTCAGGATTCCGCTGAATGAGCCGCTGAAACTGTCTTCCGGCTCATGCGTGAATGCCGTGACTTACATATCGCCGGCCTTGTCGCAGGCAGTGCATGAGATGTATGCCGGGACAATGGAGCAGGGTGAATATGTGGTGGCTGCAGTGTCGGTCAATCTGAGGCCTTATTTTCCGGCTGCATCCATGCGCCCGTTCTGTACCGGGATATATCTGGCCTATAACAGGAGCTTGTGTGAGTATCCTTATAATGTGGTGCAGCTGTCCCAGAAGAAGCTTATGGAGGCGCAGATGAAGAATGATGCCCTGGCATACAGTGCGCAGAGGTATATGAATGACCTTGAGAAAGCTCTTGCCGGAGCTGATGCTCCCGGTGGACTTGACGGCGCCATGTCTTCTCTTCAGGAGGAGATGGCTTCCAGGGCGACATACCGTATCGGAGGTATCGGCAATGTGATGCTTCCGGAAAGCATGGGAAGGCTTGTGTCTGAATTTTACCCTGTCGTGCCATCCGGAGGGCGCTCGTGCTCCGTGACTGTAGAATATTATGGTCGGGACCTGGTGGTGGCCGTGTCTGGCAGGGATAAGGCATATGGACTGTGCCGCAGGTTCGTGGAGCTGCTGCATGAGAATGATATTTCCGCATTCATCGCTGACAGGTACAGCTTTGTCCCGATGGACATGCGTAAATGATAGAATAAATTTATTATGGAAAAGAACATTCTGCCGCGCAAGCTGAGGATATATGTCCCGCTGATGTGCATTTTTATGCTGTTCGTGTTCCTTATGCCGAGGAGCCCGAAATTCAATTATGATTACAGCAAAGGCTCGCCCTGGATGTATGAGACAATGATTGCCCAGTTTGACTTTCCTTTGATCAAGACTCAGGCGCAGTTCGGGGCGGAGCGGGAGAAGGCCTGGACGGAAGTTGTCCCGTTCTACCGTCATGACCCTCTTGTGGCTGCCATTGCTGCACGCGGAGTGGCTTCGGCTGACCTGGAGGGGCATGAGAGCGCACGGGTGGCTGTAGCCTCAGCCCTGAAGTCTGTCTATGCGAAAGGACTGCTGCCGGACCGCGCGTCAAAGGACGTGGCGATAGACCGCTCTTCGGACGGGATGATTTATATCCAGAAGGACATGAGGGCCGAGAAGGTGCCTGTCACTGAGGTGTATGACATGGAACGTGCCGGGGCCATGCTGCGTGAGGCTATAGCCAAGGCATGCCCTCATTGCAATGCCGATTCCGTATATGTGGCTTCCGGGCTGTCGGCTGTGCTTGTGCCGGACCTTGTATATGACCAGCAGACCACAGACCTGATACACAGGGAGAATGTTTATTATGTCTCTCCGACGCGCGGGGTGGTGAAATCCGGGCAGACAATCGTGTCCAACGGGGAAATCGTCACGGCTGAAATTGAGCAGATGCTTGATTCGTATAAGGCGGAGTATGACAGGAGCGTTGGATATGACGGCCCGAGGTGGCTCCAGTGGGCCGGCAATGCCGTTATAGCCCTGCTTATTGTCATGGTCTTGTTCTTTGCCATATATTATTGCAATTACAGGATTTTCGACAGCTATAACAAGTATCTCTATATACTTATGGTGTTCACGCTGTCCGCAGCGGCGTCTTTTGCTGTCGCAAGGATGGACCCTTCCATGTTCTATCTTGTTCCTTTCACTCTGATTGCGCTTTATCTTCAGGCTTTCTTTACGAAGAAGACAGTCTTTACCATATACCTTATATCACTCATACCTATGCTGATGTCTGCTCCAAACGGGGTGGAGCTTTATGTGATGTATGTGGTGGCCGGTGTGGTCGGCATTTTCGTGTTCGACTATTTCAACAAGGGGTGGCTGCAGTTCGTCACGGCTTTCATCGTGTTTGTGGTGATGCTTCTTGTATGGGGGGCGTTCAGGGTCGCTGACGGAATCGGCAGCATAAGGAATTACAGCGTGATATGGTATCTTGCCCTCGGGGCTTTCATGTCCGTTGCGGGCTATCCGCTCATATACCTGTTTGAAAAGATGTTCATGCTGGTGTCTTCTTCTAAGCTTGTGGAGCTGAGTGATACGAGCAACAAGCTTCTGCGCATGCTTGCTGACAAGGCTCCGGGTACATTCCAGCATTGCCTTCAGGTTATGAATCTTGCGGATGCCGCGGCCAGGTCGATTGATGCAAATGTGCCTCTCGTGCGTGCAGGTGCGCTCTACCATGACGTCGGGAAAATCTGCAATCCGCAGTGCTTCACGGAGAATGAGACCCCTGGCGTGAAATATCATGCCGGACTCACTCCAAAGGAGAGTGCACAGGAAATCATAAGGCATGTCAGTGACGGCCTTGCCCTTGCAGAGAAGCATAATCTTCCGGGTGTGCTCAAAGATTTCATCAGGACGCATCACGGAACAACTGCAGCCGCATATTTTCTGAACAAGTATCTTTCCGACGGGGGAGACCCGGAGGATGTGTCTGACTTTTATTATGACGGCGTCAGGCCTGTTACGAAGGAGCAGGTGATCCTCATGCTCTGCGATGCGGTGGAGGCCGCTTCGAGGAGTCTCAAGGATTATTCTCCGGAGAACATTTCCGAGCTTGTGGACCGTATAATTGACGGCAAGTCCGATGACGGGCAGCTCGCGGACTCTGACATTTCCCTCAGGGAGATAGCCACCATAAAGGAGGTTCTCAAGTCATATCTGCAGCAGATGTACCATTCGCGGGTGGTATATCCGAAACGCAAGATTGCGGCACGCAAGTGACATTTTGAAATGTCGTGCAGAATGATTATTTTTGCAGGCTTTATTGCCCGCCTGGTGCTCCAGGCAGATAGAATGACAAATGATTAAAAACTGAATATATGAAGATTGAACAGAACAGAATCGATGATCTTAATCTCGAACTGACCCTTTCGGTAGCAAAGGATGACTATCAGGAAAGCAGGAGCAACAGGCTCAAGGATTTCAGGAAAAAGGCTGAAATCAAGGGCTTCAGGAAGGGCATGGTCCCTATGTCTCTTGTTGAGAAGATGTATGGCCAGTCGGCTCTTGTTGATGCTGTGAATGACGTCATTTCCGAGTCGCTCAACAATTTCATACATGAGAACGGATTCAAGGTTCTCGGTGAGCCTCTTCCTGCGGAGGACCAGCCTGCGACTGATTGGGTGAACGGCAATGACTTCACTTTCAAGTTTGACATGGCTCTCAATCCTGAGGTTACCATCGAACTGGGCAAGGATGACGAGATTGTATATTATACCATAACTGCGACTGACGTTGCAAAGAAGGAGATGACTGACAACCTCCTCCGTCAGTATGGTTCGCTTGAGGAAGGCGAGAGCGCAAAGGAAGACGATTTCATCATCGTTGACTTCGTTCAGGGCGAGACAAGCGTCGAGGGTGCATATGTTGCGCTTCGCAATGTTGCTGAGGCTGCAAGGGCATCTTTCATCGGACTCAAGGCCGGAGATTCCATTGACGTGAATGTGAATGAGGCATTTGAGAATGAGACTGACCGCGCTTCAATGCTCAAGGTTTCTAAGGATGAGCTTGCATCACTTGACCCTATGTTCCGCATGACTGTGAAGAACGTCAAGACTTTCGTTTCTGCGCAGATGAATCAGGAGACATATGACAAGATTTTCGGAGAGGGCGCCGTATCTGACGAGAAAGGATTTGAGGAGAAGGTGGAGGAAAGGCTCCGTGCCGAGTATGCCCAGGAGGCTGATTTCCGCTTCACAACTGATGCAAAGAAATATCTTGTTGAGAAGGCTGGCGTGAATGTGGCCGAGAAGTTCCTCAAGAGATGGGTATTTGTCGCAAATGAGGGCAAGTTCACCATGGAGGAAATCGAGAAGGAGTGGGATCTGTTCATCGCTGACTACAAGTGGCAGATGGTCAGGAGCGCTCTCATGCAGAAATACAATGTGAAGATTGAGGAGGCTGACATGCTTGCAAGCGCAAAGGGTTTTGCAGCATACCAGTTCGCAATGTACGGCATGAACAATGTTCCTGATGAGCAGCTTGAGGCCTTCGCAAAGAACATTCTTGCACAGGAGGAGCAGGGCAGGAGGATTCTTGACCAGGTTGAGAATGAGAAGACCCTTGCTGCCGTCCGTGAGGTGGTTACGCTCAAGAAGAAAAAGATTTCCGTTGAGAAATTCCGCGAGTTGAAATAATTATCGTAAGGCCGGCTCGTAAGGGTCGGCCTTTTTTATATGATATGGAAAAAGAATTTGACAAATACGCCCGTTTCCAGTACGGCATCGGTTCAATGACGATGCACCGTTACAGGTCTGCTGTGGACGGATATATTAATCCGACCATTATCGAGGAGAGAAAACTGAACATGGCCTCCATGGACGTGTTCAGCAGGCTCATGATGGACCGGATAATTTTCCTCGGCGTGCCGATTGACGATGATGTGGCCAACATTATCCAGGCACAGCTCCTGTTCCTTGCGTCGAATGACGGTGCGGGTGACATATCCCTGTATATCAATACTCCAGGTGGGCAGGTTTCCTCAGGCCTCGGCATTTATGATACGATGCAGATAATTGAGCCTAATGTGGCTACGATATGCACCGGAATGGCTGCTTCAATGGGTTCGGTTCTTTTGTGCGCCGGTGCTCCTGGCAAGCGTTCCGCCCTGAAGCATTCGAGGGTGATGATACATCAGCCGCTCGGAGGCGCACGCGGACAGGCTTCCGATATTCTCATTGCCGCCCAGGAGATTGAGAAGACGAAAAAGGAACTGTACAGCATCATTGCCGAGCATAGCGGACAGTCTCTCGAGAGGATTTATGCTGACGGCGACCGTGATTTCTGGATGACTTCATCCGAGGCTCTGGAGTACGGCATGATTGACGAAATTCTTACCAAGAAGAAATAAGGCACGATATGGCGAAATCTGATAAGCAGAATAGGCATTGCATGTTTTGCGGAAGAAGCGAGAAGGAAGTTCCGCTTCTGCTGCAGGGCATGGATGCGTGCATTTGTTCGGACTGTATCAAGCTGGCGGGGGACTATATGAGGGACTATGACAGGAACTCGTCTTCCGGAAAGCCTCTGGGCAAGATAGAGTCACTTTACAAGCCGAAGGAGATACATGAGTTCCTTGACCAGTATGTTATAGGGCAGGACAGGGCGAAGAAACTCCTTTCCGTTGCCGTATATAACCATTATAAGAGGATAAACCATAATCTTGTCGGGGATTCTGACCTGGAGCTGGAAAAGTCCAACATACTTATGGTGGGCCCGACCGGTACGGGAAAGACATTGATGGCCAAGAGCATTGCCAAGCTTCTTGATGTTCCGTTCACTATCGTGGATGCTACTGTGCTTACTGAGGCTGGTTATGTGGGAGAGGATGTGGAGAGCATATTGTCACGTCTTCTGCAGGAGGCAGACTATGATGTCGCAAAGGCCGAGAGGGGAATCGTGTTCATTGACGAGATTGACAAGATAGCCCGCAAGAGCGACAATCCTTCCATTACGCGTGACGTGTCGGGAGAGGGCGTGCAGCAGGCCATGCTCAAGCTTCTCGAGGGAAGCGTCGTGAATGTTCCGCCTCAGGGAGGCCGCAAGCATCCTGAGCAGGAGTTCCTGCATGTCAATACGCAGAATATACTTTTCATTTGCGGAGGAGCCTTTGAAGGCATTGAGCGCAGGATTGCACAGAGACTGAACACTCAGGTAATCGGCTTCGGCGCGGCAGACCGCAAGCATATTGACAAGGACAATCTTCTGCAGTATGTGGAGGCGATGGATCTCCGTTCATATGGCTTGATTCCGGAAATAATAGGACGTCTTCCTGTCATCACTTATCTTGACCACCTCGACAGGGATGCCCTCAAAAGAATATTGACAGAGCCGAAAAACGCGATTATGCGCCAGTATGAGAGGATATTCGAACTTGACGGGATACGTCTGAATATCGGCAAGGGCGTACTTGACCTGATTGTGGATACGGCCATTGAGAACAAGCTCGGTGCACGCGGGCTGCGTTCAATTTGTGAGAAGATAATGACGGACGCGATGTATGATGCGCCGTCATCGGATAAGAAGACCTTTAACCTGACTCTTGACTACGCTAAGAAAAAACTTTCGTTGGACCGTAAATAAGGGCATGTGACGCACACACTCATGTCCTTGTTATATAATGTTTAACTAATAGTTTTTTGATGAAAAAGATTCTTAACCTTGCCGTGGTGGCTGTTGCTTCCATGGCGTTGCTGTCTTGTGAAAAGAAAGACGGCCCTGTGGCTTATGCTGCACCTGTGATGGTCTGGGAGGCAAATCCGGACTTTTCAACAATGGAACTTTCCCAGACGATGGATGTGAACATCCGTGTCAAGGCGGAGGCCGGGATAGGCACTTTTATAGTGAAAGTGAACTCTCCCGTCCTGTCTCCTGTCATTTCGGCCTTGACTTCAGACAATTCTTCGAATATGGACCTTATCGGTGATTCATCCCTTATCGGTGCGCTTGACGGACTTACCGGAGGGACATTGCCTGCCGGTGAGAAGTTGGCCGGAAAGACAGAGGTGAATTTCAATTTGTCTTCCCTTGTCCCGATGATTCTGGGTTTGTCTCCGGAGAAAGGTTCTGACCATGTGTTTACGCTTGAGGTTTCTGACAAAATCGGGCAGTCTTTCAGCCGTAAGCTGACTTTTCATTATGGGGGGGGCAACAGCATAAGCGTTTCCGGTGCTGACCTGTGGAATAACACTGCTTCTGTGGTGGTGTCTTGTGCAGAATCGGTCGAGGCTCCTGCTGTCTTCTTCGGCAAGAAGGGCGGGGAGCTTCATGAGCTTGCAGCCGATGCGGATGGCAAATATGTTGTTGCGCCTTCGTATGAGAGTTCTGTTAATGCAGGAGGCTTTGATGTGTTTTCTGTAAAGGAGGGGACAGGAGTTTATGCTTTCAATGTATATGTCGCGGAGTTGCGTGATGGTGACAAGGTGCTTGCATCTTGTGAATTTGCCGCTCCAGAGGGTGATGCCATACCGAATGCCGATATGAACGGCTGGTCTTTCCGTGTATGGGAGGACGGTTCCGGTAAACCGTATAATATCACTTACCCTAATCCGGATGGGGAGTCATTCTGGGACAGCGGCAACAATTCTTTCCTTGAGCAGTATGGTGAGGATGGAGTTTCCACTGTCTTTACTCCTCTTTGCATGGAGGGCGAGGAGAAGGGTACTGCTTTGCTTTCTGCAAGGAAGGTGCTCGGCTTTGTATTCGCTCCCGGCAATATGTACACAGGTGATTTCATCTATTCTGGTTTTAGCGGTACGGCATATTTCGGAAAGAAATATGGTTGGACAGCCCGTCCGTCTGCATTCAAGGTGCGCTACAAGGCCAATGTGGGTGTCATTGACAATACCGGCTCATACGACCCTCAGAAGGACGAGTGGGACGGAAAGCAGGACGTGATGCGCATTTATGCGGCTGTGATAGACTGGACTTCCCAGCACGGGGTATCCTCAGGAATGACTGAGCCTTCAGGAATGTGGGACCCTTGCCTTCAGAAGAATGTTGAGGAGGGTGCCATCATCGGATATGCGTCTGCTGAAATCAAGGAGTCATCTTCAGATTATGTGATGCAGGAGCTTGATTTCCACTGGTATGACACAGAGGCCAAGCCTGCCGACGGCAATTATTCCGTAGTGATTTCATTCGCCACAAGCAGTCGCGGTGACTATCTTACAGGCTGCAGCACAAACACTCTCCTTATTGACAGTGTGGAGTGGGTTTATTGAGTTTCTCGGCATGGATAATGCCGGATAATTCAGACAATATCAATTTTCCGGACGGCATGTGTGCGCCGTCCGGATTTTTTTGTCCGGATGCTTCGGATGAGGGTTCTGTGAATTTATATATGGTCAGAATCAATGCTCAAGTGTCTGTGATGCAGTAAAGAAGCGCATTAATAAAAGAAATAATATTAAAAAAGAGAAAAATCAGTTATGTTTTTATTAAGAAAAAGAAAAAACTGCGCCGCCGATATTGTAAAACTATTGGCAGTTTCATAATTTTGCGGAGCAGTAGGGGTCAAAAGACATGGTATTTTGATTATTAACCGGGCATAGTGCCCATCAGATTATCATGTTATGACAGTTATGGATTTTTTCAGGAGACGCGTCAGCGTTGATGCTCCTGTTTTCGTGGACCTTACGAGTGATTATGGCTTCAAGGCGATTTTCGGCAACGAGCTGAACAAGGATGTGTTGCTGGCATTGCTGCGGCAGCTTGTGACAGACGAGAAGATTGCCGAGATAGAGTACATTGACAAGGAGCGGAGGATGCTCAGGAGGGATGCGAAATCGTGCGCTTTTGATGTTTATTGCAAGACAGGTGACGGCAGGCGTATCATAATTGAGATGCAGCACAATTCACAGAAGTTTTTTCTGTCGCGTAGCATCTTCTATTCGACTTTTGCCGTCCAGGACCAGCTGAAGCGAGGTGTCAGGGACTATGATTTCGCTCCTGTATATATGATAAGCTTTGTGTGCGAGGATATATCGGATTTTAAAGGGAGTGATGATTTCATCACGAGGGTCAACCTTTATGCCGGAGACGGCCGCAGGCTTGTCGCAAGGAATTTGAATTATATATACATAGAACTTGACAAGTTCAGGAAGACCGAGGAGGAACTGTCGGAAGACGATGACCTGGAGGGGATGATATATTCCATCAAGCATATGTCGAGACTGACGGAGATTCCTCAAAAGTTGAGAAAACCGATGTTCCAGAGGCTCTATGAGGCATCTCGTTTTGCCGCTATGGGTGCTGTGGAGCAGTATAAATACATCAGGAATATGACGACAAAGGCAGATATCAAGGCACAGATGGATTACAAATATGAGCAGGGGTTGGAGAAAGGAAAAATGGATGAAAAGAATGGGATTGCCAAAAATCTGATTTCATTGGGAATTGCAGATGAAGTGATTGCCAAGTCAACCGGGCTGACGGTAGAACAGATTGAAGAGATGAAGTGAGAAAGGGTATATCTCATTGTATTGGAACTGATTGTAATTTTGAACCGCTGGAGTATGGTGATACATTCACAGCTTGACGGCAAGGGCCTTGTGAAAGTCGATATGAACTTCACCGGGGAGACGTGGAACATTAATGAATATGCTCGGATTGCTTATTTTGTGTTTCACGTGGACAAAGCATAATTTCTCGTGCCGGACTTCTGTACATGTATCAATAAATGTCCGGCACGTTTTGTTTGTGATAGTTTGAAGGGCAGCTTACCTGTCGTAGTGGGGGAGTGTGTCTGGAATCACCATGGAAATTTCCACGAGGCCTGCGATTGTGCCGTTTTCACGCCAGGCGGTCTGGTATATCATTTTTTTGAGGCCGGCTTTGCTGATTGTATATGAATTGCTGCCTCCGGTTTCCAGAAGCTTGTGGATGATTGCTTTTGACCTTTCGCTGTGGCAGCCCATCAGATTTTTGCCGACAAGGTCTCCGTGAGATGCGAAGGTCTCTTTTGCCTTGTCATTCATATAGATGATTTTACCTTCTGTGTCGCAAACTGTTATGGCGCAGTTCATTTCTTTTGCCCAATCTGGTATCATGATGTTTCTTGAGTTAATTTTGGATGGTGTCCTTGTTTTTATCTGTGTGCAAACTTAGCATTAGTTTATGTGTATTGCAAATTGTCCCGTCTCGTGGGAGCGTAAGATTTAATTTGATTGGACGGCGGATTTTGTGTAATTTTACAAATTGTGCCGGTGCATTCGGGCGTTTGCCGGGAGTATTGGTTTGGAGTAAAAGTGACAGGATTATGGTAATATTGATAACAGGAGTGTCTTCGGGATTCGGAAAAGCAATGGCTTTGAGGCTTGCTATGGACGGACATAAGGTTTATGGGACTGTCAGGCGTGAGACTGAGCCGCTTAATGGAGTGACATATCTTGAGGCGGATGTGCAGGATGAGGCTGCGGTGGCATCTGCTTTCGGCAGGCTGATGGAGGCGGAAGGGCGTGTTGATGTGTTTGTCAGCAATGCCGGAATGGGGATAGGCGGGCCATTGGAGTTCTGTGCCGTTGAAGATATAGGAAAGCAGATGGATGTGAATTTCATGGGAATGGCAAGGTGGCTTTCGCATGTCATACCTGTGATGAGACGGCAGGGGAGAGGTAAGATAATCTGCATGAGCAGCATAGGAGGATTGATGGGCCTGCCTTATCAGGGGGCGTATTCTGCGAGCAAATTCGCCATTGAGGGCTATTGTCAGGCCTTGCGTCTCGAATTGCGCGGTACGGGTGTGAGTGTCACTGTCATTGAGCCGGGGGATTTTTCGACGAATTTCACGGCAAGGCGAAAGGCGGTGTGTCCTGATGATGTGCGTGATGCATATCCTTCATACGGGCGTTCTCTGATGAGCATTGAGAAGGACGAGACTTCCGGGCTTAAGCCGGAGTATCTGGCAGAACGCATAAGCCGCATCGTCATGAAGAGGCGTCCAGCCTACAGCTATGTCGTGGCAACGTTTGTGCAGCGGCTTTCGATTTTTGCCAAATGGCTGCTTCCGGCTCCGGTGTTCGCCTGGATTCTTTCGCTTTATTATAAGCTTTGATTTTTTAGGATGAAATCCTGTTTGAGATTTTTTAGCTGGCTGTGGAGTGCAAATGATTGATTTGCAGTCTGTTCTGGGAAAACGATGCCCCTATGACGGGGAATCGTTTCTCGGCAAAATGCTGATTGTCATGTGATTATGCTCCACTGAAAAGTACCTATGGAAGGATGTATGGTGGGGCTGTATGATGCAAAACGGCTGGGAAGCACGAATCTTCCCAGCCGTCATATCCTTATGCAGCGGCTTTTGCCGTCAACTTTTGCCGTTTAAGATATATGTCAGCAATTTGATACCTTAGGGTTTGCGCCCCACTGGTTTGCCTCATACTGGCTGTCCTTGCACATAAGTACAATAACCCAGATTCCTCCAATAAGAGGGATGAGGCAAAGGAAAAGCCACCAGCCGCTCTTTCCTATGTCATGAAGACGTCTCACTGCAACGGCAAGAGAAGGAAGGAGCACTGCAACGGAGTAGATTCCGCTGAGTATCTGGCCCCAGCCTATGATAGTGTCGATGATGCCGAGCACAAATGCGATGATGAAGTTTGCAAGGACGAACATCCAGTATTCTCTTCTGCGTGCCCTTCCGCTGAAGTCAGTGTACTGCCTGAGCACTTTAAGATACCATTCTTTGAGTTCCATGATGTTTAGATTTTATTGGTTGTTAATAACAGGGTTGTCATAAACGGCTTTTGCTTCCGGATTTATAACCATGTCATAAGGTACCGCAAAAATATCAATATCATGATAAAACTCCAAATATTGTCTGAGTTTTCTTGCATGGAAAAACCGGCATTGGGAGTCTTGCCGGTTTATGCTCTCTTGGTGCCGGAATGTGCGGAGCTATTCGTCGCTGCATTCTCTATGGAAATCATGCCCTGATGTCTTTGCTGCTGTAATGCAGATATGCCGTTGCAATACCAGTCAGTGCAAGCAGCAGGCCGATTGCAAGCTTATCCGATTGCAGTGAGGAACTTTGGACTATATCGGCTGCTTCACAATATGAAAATGGTGAGAGATATTCCAGAAATGCTGCATTGTCATTAATGTTGGCTACAATATTCATAAAATAGAGTATGAGAGCGATGCCGATTCCTATTCCTGTGCCTGATTGGCGTATGAAAGCGGAAATGCCGAAACAGATGCAGGCAATTTCAATCTGCGCGCACAGGAATGCGGAATGAAGCAGTGCGAGAGCATTCCAAGGGACTGTTTCCCCGATAGCAAGAATGGCGAGTATGGTTATGAGGAAAACCATTATGTTCAGCACAATTATCTGAACAATCATAGCCATTAATTTACTGGTGATTACATGGCATCTGGAAACAGGATGACTGAAGAGAAATTCAGCTGAGCGGCCGCTTTCTTCCTTGGACAAGATGCTTATTCCCGTTATTGCTGCGAACATTGCTCCTCCGAGCCCGAGTATATTTCCACATTCAACGGAGTAGAACCCTATAAGGGTGCCGAAATTGAGCCTGTCCATTCCGAATGCTTCGCTGAATGCTCCCATGGATGCGAAAATGTCATTGACTCCTTCCATTTGGGAGCTTATCTGAGGGAACATCATTATGCAGATGACTATGAAAAAAGCTATGGAAGAGGTCCATATGGCCAAAGACTTATAGCCCTGGCGCAGTTCGTGCGCGAGAAGTATGCGGTTCATTGTATTCTCTATTTGTAGTAATGCATGAATATTTCTTCGAGACTCGGCTCGCTGATGTGAAGGTCTTTTATGTCACTTTTTGCAAGCTCTTCCAGCAGGGGGCGTATGTCACCTTCATAAATGAATGTAATGATGCCGTTCCTGCTGTCTGGCTCTTTGATCCCGGGCAATCTGGTTATGTCTATACGGCCTTTTACCGTCACTTTCCTGCTTTGGGGCTGCATCAGACGGTATATGCTGTCGCAGGCTACCATCCGTCCTTCACGTATTATGGCTGCCTTGTTGCAATTGTTCTGGACTTCTGACAATATGTGGCTGGAAAGAAAGATTGTAGAGCCTGAATTATGATACTCTTTCAGAATCTGGAAAAATTCCTGCTGCATCAGCGGGTCAAGGCCTCCCGTCGGTTCGTCCAATATCAGAAGTTTTGGTTTATGCTGGAGAGCCGCCACTATTGCGACTTTTTTCTTGTTTCCGAATGAAAGTTCCTTTGCCTTGCGTGTGCAGTCCAGGTTCAAGCGTTCGCACAGTTCTTTTCTTGCGGAGGTGCAGTCCGCTTGGCGAAGCTTGGCTGACAGTTCGAGTATATCCGATACTTTCATTTCCGGGTAAAAGTTCGTTTCGCTTGGAAGATAGCCGACGTTTCCTAAAATGGACGTACTGTCTTTGAATGCATCCTTGCCGAAAATCTTTGCAGAGCCGCTGGTGGGCCTTATAAGCCCGAGAAGTGTTCTGATAGTCGTGGATTTGCCTGCCCCGTTAGGCCCGATGAAACCGAAAAAATCACCTTCTTCAACACAAAGGTCCAGGCCGGTGATTCCACGTGCTTTTCCGTAGTTCTTTGTCAGTTTATCTGTTGATATTGCCGCCATGTATAAATGTTTTGAGTGCAAAAGTCGGCAAAAAATCATTTTGAAGCAATTTTTCTTGGCGGTTGCGATAAAATGTTGTATGTTATATTGTTCTATGTCCCATTTTCTGCCATTATGTTGTGATGCGGCAGTGTCTTAAGTGTCTTTGACTGAAATGCGGGAATTTTCTGATATATTTTTGAAAGGGAGCTTATGAGATGAAGCAAAATATCCGTATGTTTGTACTGATGCTCATATATGCGCTGGTGTCTTGGCATAATCAATGTTTGCTTGCCACTGCCGACGTGCAGCATTTATTGTATATTGATAATAATGGGAATATATGGAAAGAGTGCTTTCATTTCTGCGCGAACTGGAGCAGAATAACAACAAGGAATGGTTTGATGGCCATAGGAAACAATATGTTGAGGCAAAGGATGTGTTCAATTCGTTTGTCGGTAAACTGATTGAAGGGATAGCTGCATTCGATTCTTCAGTAAAAGGACTTGGAGTCAATGACTGTACATACAGGATATTCCGTGATATGCGGTTTTCCAAGGATAAGCTCCCTTATAAAACGCATTTCGGGGCTTTCGTTGCAAGGGGCGGAAAGAAGTCCGGATATAGCGGTTATTATTTCCATATCGGTACAGGTTCCGGTGACGCATATCCGTGCAATCATCTTCTTGCCTCCGGGAATTATTTTACTGAGCCTCGTGTGTTGAAGATTCTGCGCGAGGACATAGAGCTGGGAGGAGGTGATTTCGATGACATAATAAGGAATCAGGTGGACAAGAGGATGATTCTGGACCGTGAGCCGGCCCTGAAAAAGGTTCCGGCGGGCTTTCCGTCAGACTCGCCATATGCGGAGTATCTCAAACTCAAGAATTTCTGTCTGTCATGCGAATTTGATGACGCGCTGCTCCTGTCTCCGGATATGCCTGAAACAGTCCTGGAAATCTTCCGGAGCACCAAACCGTTCATAGATTATGTGAACCGTGCAATCGAATTCAGCCGTGAGGAGACAGCTTCTGGGTTGGATTTTTAGTGGTGGATTTATATGATGCTTTTGGGGCAGCCTTATTGTTTAGTGATTGATTCCAGAAATTTGAAATAGTTATCAATGCGAACTGTACGTCTGTTCCTCTTTTGCGCTCTAATATCAGTGTTTTCTCAATAAAATTTTTCTTTCAAACCTTTAAATAAGGTTCAGACATTCTGTAAAATTACCAAGATTACGATTTAGCTCAGTTGATTATAGGCGCTCATCTGCAATTCTCATTGGGGAAGAGAAATCGTTTGGAGATGTCAATAACGAAGCCGCTCCAGTTGGATGGAACGGCTTCTATGCGGATGGATTGTATGGTCAAGACCGTAGCTTACTTTTTACGGTAATGGGTCTTCACATAAACCTTTCTGCCGTTGACCATTCTGAAATGGCCTCTGACTAGAATTGTTTTATGGGCAGTCTCCTTGCACTCTGTGCCAAGGCGCTCACCAAGACTTATGATAAAATGGATTGTGGTATTATTCATAAGAATAAAAAATGTTTGTGCTTTGAGAGCTTGGAGCGGCTTCCAAAGAGTACGTCATCCGCATTCCTTTTTTAAACAGCAGAGCATTCACCGGAATCGGCAAATGCTCTGTAAGTATCAGTCTTGGAGAGCACCTCTCAAAATCTGACCACAATCCAAAAACAAAGGTATGAAGAATTATTGGAACAGCAAGTTGTAGGATAGAATTTTATTTGCAGAAATATGAAAATAAGAGTTGCTCCAGTTATATTATGCTCACTATAAATGATGGAATGACAAAAATGATAATGTTATAGTTCGGTAGCCTTAAAGGAAAATTTGTGTTTTGTTTCATTCCACAAGATGCTTGAAAATGTTTATTATGTAACTCTTTGGCTTGTTAATTTGTTGACTGTTAGCTGCTTCTATGAAGTGCCTGAGATAATGGTGCGGGCTTGGGCTCTATAAACCGTTAAAATTATCAGCTTCAGCAGAGTACTATAGCATAGCATGAAGACATTATTATGTTATTTTTGCGTAAATAACGTCAGTTCGGCGAAACTAAGTTGTTGATTATTAGTAAAATAGCAATATATT